>JAEEGJ010002117.1_pt1 | contig 139897 bp, 110 predicted proteins | sample 8958761 | NCBI WGS metagenome assembly JAEEGJ01 (sample SAMN16246546, study PRJNA631951) | gut metagenome | biome: gut microbiome; feature: rumen; material: RS-attached | host: Bos | place: Iran: Karaj | collected 2018-10
TAAAAAAAACTTCTTATTATCTTAAATAACCAATAAAAGACAATTTTAGACCGGCATCTCACATAAAGTGTCGGCCTATTTTTTATTTGGCGAGGAGAGGAGGACTTTCATTGGAAATCAGTCGTTTTTTTGCGTTTTACCTAAATGTACTGGGTTTTACTTTTTGATGGTAAAACCGAAAATGATTTGGTAAAACCTTGGCTGAATCGATATTTTTTAATATATTTGCCGCGGAATATTAATATACGGCTTATGAATAAGGACAAAATAAAACTTATTGAGAAGACGGAAGCGTATCTACACGACGTGTTAGGTATCGTGCAAGCTTAGTGATGGTAAGTATCTTTCCGATGTAGTGTTCTTTGATACAGAGGAAGAGACACTGGAGTATATGCCAGGGGGATAGTTCATTGACATCAGATAAATAAAGGGTACAAGATTTATGTTGTCATTTCCTCTATTATATGCCTAGGAAGTCGCGTAAAGTCTTTGGAATAGGTATCCACCATGTGACGATGTCTGAGAAAATGAGCTGATTAGTTTTGATATGGCATTCTGCTTGAAAGCGATATAATAAGAATCATCCCCCAGCTGTGATAAAGGCTGGGGGATGATTGGTTTTAGTGGGAACTCAATGGGAACTCCGGGGTTGGAGGGAGGCGTAGTAGGTGCTGGGGTGGAAGCAGGGACAGGCCTTGGCAACGCGGGGGAGTTGACTGAGTCGGCTGTCGTCGTGAGTCAGTGCGTCTAGAATGAGGTCTATTGGCACGCGCTGGTTGGGGAGCTCGCAGTGACCGATGATGTGGGCGTCGGGGTATTCCACACGCAGGTCGCTCAAGAGGTTGAACATGGCTTCCTTCTGTGCCTCGGTGCGGGTGTCGGCGGGGTGGCCGTCGGCGTCGAGGCCGCCCTCATAGCAGATGCCGATGGCATAGCGGTTGTAGTTTCTGGCATGTGCCCCGCGGATGTTCTCGGGGAGCGTCGGCACAATGTCACCGTCCATTCTGATATAGTAATGGTAGGAGGGTTGGCCGAACCTGGCTTTGCCTGTCGCTATCAGCGATTCTGTGGTGAACGGTCTGTCGCAGCGCGTGGCACTGCAATGTACTATCAGGAGCTTAACGTCCTGGCGGTTTAGCTTCTTTAGCATAGGCCGCAGCTTTGCATAAAGAAGGTTGAAACAAAAGCAGTTATTACTGTTAGTATAAAATTGCCGATTTTATCGGCGGGAATATTTTTCTTAAAAATCTTCATAAAAACTTTTTTTAGGATTAATTTTTTTCTTGTTCATTTTCTTTCGTCACCGAAAGAAAACGGAACCAAAAGAAAGGTGCGAAAACGTCCTGAGCTCAGAGGCCGGCTGTCTGATTTTCCAAATCACTCAATGAACTCGCTTCGCTCAAACAGCATTTCGTATTTCGTTGCTCAGATTGCGTTCCGCAATCAGAGACTCAATAACGATTCAGAAAATCCTACATCCTCTAAAGACCTCTTCGTGCGGAATGTTTTCGAAGAAACATGAAGCACGAGTGCGGCGCTCGGCTTTGCCGCTTGGCTTGTCCAAGAATGTTTTCGAGTGAGCATCGCGAGGCACCGACGAGCGTTAAGCGTAGTCGGCTAAACCACGCCAGACCTTTCTTAAGACTCGCTTCGCTCATATAAGCGACCAGAGGTCGAGCGGATGGTCTGAGCGTACATTAATGAAAGAGCGACAGGAGGAGCGGTTAAGTCTCTTGCCAAAGATTGGCGAGAGATTTAGAGAGTGGTTTGAAGCCCTCTCTTATGGTAAGAGAGGGTTGGGTAAGTTGAGAAGTGTAGGGCCTCGCCCTGCATAAAAAAACATAATATAAAATCACAGTTTAGAACTAAACCGTGATTTCGCCAGAGCCGAGGCAGCGGTGGTGAGCAGAATCATAAATGACTGCGAACTGCCCAGGAGCAACACCATGGATAGGAGCCTTGGAATGGAGAATGAAAGAGTCGGGGGAAGTCCACTCCAACGTGGCAGGATGATACTCAGGCGTATGACGGATCTTAAACGTCACATCCGTACACTCCACAGGAATGGTGAGCCAATGGAATGCATGAACTGGGAACTCCTGCTTATACGCCGTCTCAGGGTCGTAACCATGCGACACATAGAGAATATTGCTGGCAACATCCTTCTTTACCACGAACCAAGGACCTCCGCCAAAGCCCATGCCCTTGCGCTGACCTATGGTATGGAACCACAGACCTTTATGCTCTCCTATCCGCTTGCCCGTTTCAAGCTCGATGACATCGCCCGGCTGTTCGCCGAGGTAACGGCGGATATAATCATTATAATTGATCTTACCAAGGAAACAGATGCCCTGAGAGTCCCGGCGCTTGGCATTGACAAGATGCTCGCGTTCGGCAATGACGCGCACCTCGTCCTTCATATAGTGGCCTATCGGGAAAAGTGCCTTGCGCAACTGCCAGTCGTAGATCTGAGCCAAGAAGTCGGTCTGATCCTTGACTGGGTCAGGACTGGTGCAAAGCCACTTGTTGCCCTGAGCATCGATCTCGGTCTGGGCATAATGACCTGTGGCAATGAGATCATAATCGCGCCCCCGTTTCTCGTCGAACGCACCGAACTTGATGAGGCGGTTGCACATCACGTCAGGGTTAGGAGTCAGTCCTGCACGGACCTTGTCCATCGTGTATTGCGTAACCTGGTCCCAGTACTCTTTATGACAGTCGATAACTTCAAGTTTACAGCCATACTTATGCGACACAGCCGTAGCCATCTCCAGATCCTCTTCAGAGGAGCAGTCCCACTCCTCCTCTTCCTCAGGACCAATCTTTATATAGAAGCAATCAGGTTTCAGGCCCTGCCTTACGAGTTCGTAAAGCACGACACTACTGTCGACACCGCCAGACAGTAATACTGCGATTCGCTTGTTATCTAATTCTGTCATATCCTATTTTCTAAAATCCTACAGGTGCTTTGACGGATAGAGGTGGTTCCACCAGGTGGGGTCGTCTTTAAGGAAACGGGCAAACCAAGCCATCTGGGTGGCCAGCCACTTCTCGCGCTTAGAGTAGTCGAGGATGTGATGGTTTTCACCTTCAACCTCTACGAGGGCCACCTCACGGCCTAAGAGCTTGAGGGCGGTGAACATCTGGAGACTCTCGATGAGCGGCACGTTCGTATCGGCATTACCGTGAAGCAGAAGCAAGGGGGTGTGGATCTTGTCGGCATTGAAGAGCGGACTCTGATTGACAAAAAGCTCACGATGGCTCCAGGGGTAACTGTTCGCCATGCTGACCTCGCTGTAGTTATAGCCCCAGTAGCCCTCACCCCAATAGCTGGTGTGGTTGGAGATGCCGGCATGAGAGACTGCTGCTGCAAAGATGTCGGTCTGTGTCTGCAGGTACTGTGTCATGAAACCACCATAGGATGCTCCCATACAGCCGATCTTCTCCGGATTGATGAAAGGATGAGTCTCACAGATCTTCTTCGTTCCCTCAATGATGTCCTCAGCAGGTCCACGACCTGCTGTGTTGACATGGCGGGAAGCCCACTCCTGACCAAAGCCAGTGGCTCCACTGGGTTGGAGGATATAAGCCACATAGCCCAGAGAGTTCCAGTACTGCGGGGCATAAGGTGATTCGAAATAGCGAGACACGGGAGAGCAGCCTCCATAATAATAGACTATCATGGGGTATTTCTTCGTGGCATCGAAATCCTTGGGGAGATAGAGGCGTCCATAGACGGTATCGCCCTTGGAGTTGGTGAAGTTCCAGTCCTGACAGGTACCAATCTCTGCATCGCCAAGGGCCGTCTTTCCATCGAAGAACAGCTTAGAGGTCGGGCGGGCGCCGAGAGAAACGACATAGGCAGAGGCGGGCTCCATGGTCTTATAGGAGAGATAACCCAACACGGGGGCATGGGAAGCTATGTTGTAACGATAGGCATAGTCGCCTGAGATGGCGAGTTTAGTAATACCGCCCGTCTTAGGATTCAGCACAAACATATTGACATAGTCGAGATCCTCGGCAGAGAAATAGATCTGTCCGTCGGACCATGACCAGTCGACAGTCTCAATGCTGGGATTAAAGTCCTTGGTCAATGGCGTCACCTGTTTCGAGGCGAGGTCGTAGAGATAGAGCTCATGCTCTGTCATGCTGGGAGTGACCTCTGCAGGGAGCTGACAACCGATACGGTTGAAAGCCTCTGGCGTGCCCTTGAGCAAGAGCTGAGTGCCATCGGGCGAGAACGAGCCTCCCTCGACAAACTCCACGCCAGCGAAAACGGTATCGACCTTCAGGGTCTGTGTGTTCACGATGAAGACATCAGACACCGTCGTAGGACGCTTGGTGAGGCGTGAGCGACTGCTGGTAACCAGAAGCTGACGGCCATCCTGCGAGATATCCATGAGAGACTCGCCCTTGTTGCCAAAGGTGAGACGCTGGGTGATACCTGTCTTAATATCATATTTGGTCAGATAGCTGCGCTTACGCCAATCAGGCTGACGGTCGTCCATCTCAAGAATCTCGAAGATCTCCTTATCCTCTTTAGGACCTTCCTCCTCGACATAGAAGATGAGAAAATCCTCTGTTGGCGCTACCACATAGAAGCCCTCAGGAATATTACGGGCAAAACTTGTGCGAAGACCGGTCTTAGGATCGACTTTATACAGATGGCGTCGGCTGCCATCTTTCTCTTCTACCAGATAGGCAGCGGACTTCGGCATCCACTGGGGGTTGCCTGACGGCTGAGAGATGAGGCGCTGGGTCTTGACGTCGCGGATCTCGTAGCTCCAACGCGAGTCGCCTCCACGCGCTGTGGTCTGGTATGACAGTGCCACCAGCTGTCCATCAGCAGAAAGGGAGATGCCACGCACCCGTTTGCCATCCGTCAGATCATGAACCATGTAGGGATGCTTAGATGAGAGAGAGGGGGTTACAGAGAGATTGCTCTCGAGGGTGACACTGATGGAGTCGGTATCCTTTGGCATGCTCAGGAAGCGGATAGCGAAATGATGGTGCTCAGGGGCGAGGTTGAGTTCTGGAGTAGCCTCAACGCCATCAATATAGAGTTTCGCATTCTTGGGGCCCTTGACCTCAATCTTACCCTTGATGAAATCGGCATTATCGATATAGAACGAGAGCAGGCCAACACTCTTGCTGTCGGGCAACGAGGGAATGACACTGCCCGAGAACCTGCCCGTGGACTGCGATGTGAGTGAGATGGCACTCATCAGGCTGTTAGAATCGAACTTCTTGCCCTGCACGTCGACGGTGTCAAGGGCAAAGGGTTCTGACACGGCATAAGGGCCAGAGAGGTTGAACTCCCTAATCTGGGTCTTGACTTGTGCAGAAACAGACAAGGCATGAAACGAGAATGCCAGAAGTGTAAAGAATAAAAAACAATTCTTTTTCATAAAATAAATACAGAATATGCTATCCCTTAGAGGACTGAGCCTAAAATAACTAAATTAATATGCTGCCCGATATTTGCCCTCATCCTTATCTTCGAGCATAGAGAGATAGGACTGATAACGGCTTTCAGCGATGTAATGGTCTTCCAAGGCCTTGAGCACCGCACAACCCGGTTCATGGGTATGGGTACAGTTGGAGAAACGACAGTCCTTGGAGAAATGGAAGATCTCCTTGAAATAGCTTGTCAGTTCCTCGGGTTTCATGTCGAATGTTCCGAAGCCTTTGATGCCTGGCGTGTCCATCACCCACCCACCACCAGGGAAGGGTATCATCTCGCTGAAGGTTGTGGTATGCTGACCTGTCTGATGAGCATCGGATATCTCAGAGGTGCGCAGATTAGCTCCTGGCACAAGGCGGTTGATCAGCGTGGATTTGCCGACACCACTATTACCGCTGAGCAACGTGATCTTACCCTCAAGCATAGGGCGAAGGGCATCAACACCTTCACCTGTCGCAGCAGAGACAGCACGGCACTCATACCCTACCGTCTGATAGAGGTTTATCATCATGTCGAGGTAACGCTGCTCATCATCATCAAGGATGTCACGCTTGTTAAAAATCAGGACAACAGGCACACGATAAGCCTCAGCAGAGGCCAGAAACCTGTCGATAAAGGTCGTAGAGGTCTGGGGGCGATTGATGGTCACCACCAGCAGTGCCAGATCGACATTAGCAGCTATGATATGACTCTGCTTGGAGAGATTGATGCTCTTACGGATGATGTAGTTCTTGCGGTCTTCAATCTCCGTAATCCAGTTGCCTTCTCCGACAGTCACCCTGTCGCCAACAGCCACGGGATTCGTAGAGCGGATTCCCTTCATGCGGAAATTGCCCTTCACCTTACAATCAAGAAGCTGGTCATCGTCGGTCATGACGGTGTACCAGCTGCCAGTATTCTTAATAACGAGACCTTTCATTAAACGGTCATAATCTCCTTATTCTTCGCTGCGATGAGATCGTCAAGCTTCTTGATATACTTGTCGTGTAATTTCTGAAGTTCGAGCTCTGCATCCTTCTCATTATCCTCAGAAAGACCATCCTTGATAGCTTTCTTCAGCTTATCCTTGATGTCGGCACGCACGTTGCGGACTTCCACCTTGGCCTTCTCGGCAATCTTATTGCACTGCTTAACGAGATCCTTACGGCGCTCCTCCGTAGGAACAGGGATGTTCAGGCGGATAATCTCACCGTTGTTCTCGGGAGTAATGCCTACATCGCTGTCCATGATAGCCTTCTCAATGTTACGGATTTCCTTACGGTCCCAAGGCTTGATAGCAATGGTGCGGGGATCGGGAACACTGACGTTGGCCACCTGGTTGAGGGGAACCTTACTGCCGTATACCTCGACACGGACGCCATCGAGAATGGCTACATTGGCACGACCAGCACGAATGCGACTCAGCTCTTCGTCGAGGTACATCGCTGCCATCTCCATCCTCTCTTCACTCTTCTTCAATGTTTCTTTTACGTCTAACATATATAATAGCTTTTAGTTTCTGTTGACAAAAGTAAGGCTTTTCCTCGAAACTTCCAAATGTTTCGTCTATATTTTGCCATAAATAAGAGGTTTTTGTGTTTTTTTTGCTCAAATATTTTGTGAATTGGGCAGAATCTATTATCTTTGCGGATGATTACTACCACACTCTATGGCAACTATATGCGGATAGATATATACCATCCAAGGGCAAGCGTGCTATGCATCCTATTGATGGGTACACTCGCTGCTCAGGCACAGGCAGAAAACATGGGAACCATTCTAGATATCCACCACATTCTTGGATATCTGGGGGCTTTATTTCTGATTACTGTCTTCGTGATGATGTTTTACAACCGTTTGTTTTATTTCAAAGATAAAGACGTTACCAAAGAGACACAAAGACTGAACGCACAGCTGGGACTGATTATGGACGCCAACAGGATGAAGGCTTGGACGTACGATATGGACAAGCGTCTGTATAAGGTCCTGACAGAGTATGGCACCAAAGAAATCGAATATACGCCGATAGACTTCTCACAGTTCTTCGACCGAGACGATTTTGAGGCTATGAGAAAGCTCATCACCGACATTCAGGACGGGAAGACGGACTCTGAGACCCTTCTCGTGAAAAGCGCCCCATTGAAGAACAATGCGGAAGAGCAACATATCTACGAGATAAACATTTCGATATTACGACACCACAAAAACGGACGCCCCAAGACTCTTCTGGGTACCCAGTGTGACATTACCGAAGAACAGGAAAAAGCCGAGAACACCCGGAAACTGATGTTGCGCTACCATACCGTTTTCGAGTCGTCGCTTGTAGATATGGTTTTCTATGACGCCAACGGGATTCTGACAGAACTCAACAACAAAGCCATGGAGACTTTCGGGGTGACCAACAAGCAGGCCATTCTCGACCAGAAGGTGAGAATATGGGACGTACCTTCATACAGAGAGATTGACATCCATGCCATCGACGCCCCCATGCACTTCTCGTCGATTACAGACATCTCGAAAGTCAAAGAGACCGACGAGCGCATTCCTCAGATTCTGACAAAAGGAAAGATCTATTATGAAGCAGACCTGAGTGCCGTTCGCGACAAGAACCAGAAGCTGCTGGGTGTGATTGCCGCAGGCAGAAGCATTACAGACATGGTGGAATCGAACCATCACCAGAAAGAGGCCGCCGCACTACTGGAGAAACAAACGAAGGCTATTCAGAACTATATTGAGGACATTAACTATTCGCTGAAAATCAGTCATGTCAGACTGATGCACTACCACCCAGAGAAGCATGAGTTAGACATTCTGAGTGACCCGAACCATATTGAATACAGTCTGTCGCAAATACGCGCCATGTCTATGATAGACCCAGAAGACCGGGCTAAAGCCTATCGAATGTTACTGCAAATGGACAAAAGGCATAAGGGAGATTTCTCTGAAACCCTGCACACCATCTTCAAGGATAAAGAAGGGCGCGATATATATCTGAACTTCAGAATCATGCCCATATACAATCAGGACGGAGAGGTGAGCTACTATCTGGGCATGTGTCGTGACGACACAGAAGTGACACACACGGAAATACGTCTGAAGAAAGAGACTGCCAAGGCTCAAGAGGCAGAGCAGGTGAAAAGCACCTTCCTGCTGAACATGAGCTATGAACTGCGAACGCCACTGAATGCCGTCATTGGCTTTGCAGAGCTCTTCGGAACAGAGCACAACGAAGAAGACGAGCCGCTCTTCGCTGAGGAGATCAAAAAGAACACGAACACCCTGCTAAGACTGATCAACGACATCCTGTTTCTGTCAAGGCTGGATGCGAAGATGATAGAATACAACTATCTGGAAACAGACTTTGCCCTTCAGTTTGAGGGATGGTGCTACATGGGATGGAGCAACCTGAGCCCATGTGTGAAAACGGTCATAGAGAATCCTTACAACAAGCTACTGGTAAAAATCGACCCGCAGAACCTGGCTATGGTCATTCAGAAACTGTGCATCTACTCCGGACTGACCACAACAGAGGGGACTGTACGCGCCAAATATGAATACCGCCGTGGGGAGCTTATGATCACCATCGAAGATACTGGTGAGGGAATGGACGCTGAGAATCTGGAGAAAGCCTTTGACCGCTTTGTACATGAAGAGGGGAAGAAGAGCAAAGGTACGGGACTGGATCTGCCTATAGTGAAGGAGTTGGTTGAGCAGATGAACGGCACGATTGAGCTGCAGTCGGAACAAGGCAAAGGCAGCACCTTCTTTGTCAGCATACCCTGTGAGATGATAAACTTCGAGAAGAAACGAAGCTCATGATATAAAGAAGAGAAGTATGAATATGTTACTGGCCAACATACAGAATTCCATTGGCGTTGACAGCATTTCGCTGCTCATCGCGATTCTGACATTCCTGGCATTTGTCATGGTATGGGCTATCAATCGTATCAATCTGCTTCGTATCCATAAGAATGCAGAGCACGCCAAGGACTTGCATACCATCATGCAACGCACGCTGGACACTGGCAAGAACTTTGTGTTAAAACTCTCGATACAAGACCGCTATGCCGTGAACATGTATGGTGACTTCCTACCCCAAAATGGTATGAGCCATCAGGAATGCCTCAACTACATACACCCGGAAGACGTCATCATATATCAGGAATTCCTGGATAGTCTGATTCATGGACAGAAAACCGCAGGATGTACAGTGCGCTGGGACCGAAGCAGGGAAAAGCATCAGGGCGACTGGCGATATATGCATGACACGGGTATTGCCGAATATACTGAAAACCACAAGACGCCCCAGTACATATTCTGTACACTGACCGACCGAACGGAAGAGATGCTCCGGGAACAGAAAGAACAGATTCTGACAGACCGGTATCGACAATTCTTCGGACAGAAAATCGCCGGTCTGGCCTTCTACGACAAAGACGGGCATCTGTTGTATGTCAACAAGAAGATGAGAGACATCCTGAAGTTCCAGTCAAAGGATGATCCTTACTATTTCAGCCATACGCTCTACGATCTACCGACCTTCCGTAATGTACTGACAGAGAGGAAAGCCGAAGAGCTCTATTTCTGTACGAAGAGTATGATCGTGGAACGCGGTGTAAACTGCTACACCGAGTTGCGCGTACACCCCATCAACGATGAGAACGGCGAGCTGACCTATATAACCTTCTCTATCCGAGATATCACACAGGAACGTGAGCTCTACCTGCAGAACAAGCAGAAAGACCTGGAGATACGGCGTGCCAACGAGAATATTCAGCAATATGAGACAGAGTTGAAGTACCTGATGGAGACTTGCAACATGAGATTCTTCCGCATCTCGGTAGCTGAAGGATGCTGTACCTTCTACAAGACTCAGGCCCAACCAGAAAAGAAGATAGCCATCGACAAGCTGGAGAGCTATTTCGTGGACGATGCCTTCAAAGACGGTCTGCAGAGATATCAGGAGTATTTCAACGAGCCTAGAGCAATACTGACACAGATACATCCGTTCTTCGGCGACTCTGACGAGTTGCAATGGAACTATATAGACAGTGTGCCCTATTTCGACAAGCACGGAAAGATGGCCGGGATCTATGGCATCGTGCGCAACGTGAATGAACTGATGGAGAAACAGGAACGTCTGAAGCAAGAGACAGAACGAGCCAACCAGTCGGGATTGATGAAGAGTACATTCATGGCCAACATGACGCATGAGATACGTACTCCCCTGAATGCCATTGTAGGCTTCTCGGACGTATTGTCTATGCTCCCCTCATCTGAGGAGAAGCAGGAGATTGTCAAGGTGATTATGAACAACTGCGACATGTTGCTCAGGCTGGTGAATGACATTCTGGCCATCTCATCACTGGGCGATGGCGGTATAGACTTCAAACCCGACAAGGTAGACTTTGCCAAGGAGTTCGACAGCATCTGCACCTCACTGGAGCAGCGTGTGCAGAATCCTAACGTGACATTTATCAAAGATAATCCATTGGAGCACTTCTTCATAGAGATTGACAATGGCCGTACACAACAGGTCATCACCAATTTCGTGACCAATGCCGTGAAATACACCCAAAAAGGGCATATCAAGGTAGGATACAAGCCACAGGAGCGCGACGGCAAGAGCGGTATATATCTATACTGCGAAGACACCGGCGCAGGCATCTCACAGAAAGATCAGGGGAAGGTGTTCGACAGATTCGTGAAACTGAACGACTTCATCCAAGGCACCGGTCTTGGTCTTAGCATCTGTAAAGCCATTGCAGACGGATGTCACGGACAGATTGGTCTGTTCTCGGAAGGAGAAGGCAAGGGATCGACATTCTGGATATGGATTCCATGTGAGAGATATGACAGTTAAGAACATATAAGGACGATATAAATTATCATGATAAGTTTTAAGAGAAAATATGGTATGAGAGGAACATGGCTGGCAAAAATACTGGCGACAATCATCGCCTTACATTGCACGCCCATAACTGCCGACGCTATCGACAACCCTCAGGACAGCATCACGGTATATAACGAAGCGCGCCCGCTCATCTATGAAGACGCATGGGATCTGTGGCCCTACGTTTTCCTGAATGAGAATGGTGAGCCCGACGGCTATAATATAGATCTGCTTAAGATGATATTCAAGGAACTGAACATTCCTTATATCATCAAGCTGAAACCTACACTGGAAGCACAGGCTGACCTGAAGAACAGGAAGTCGGACCTGATGTTGAGAATGGATGCCAGTTTCTCAAGAGACAATGCATCATACGGCAAATCAATCGTACAGTTGTTCACCCACAGTGTCGTGACACCCAAAAGCAAGAAAATAACGGTCCGTTCTGGAACGGACATGGCCGGACATACCATTATTGTACACGAAGGCAGTTTTAGCCACTACATGATAAAAGAACATGCATGGGCATCAGACATCGTGGGATATGACGACATGCAGGAAGCGATTCAGAAAGTGAGCGCCGAAGATGACGGCATCATCATCTGGAACACCATGTCGCTGAAATGGCTCATGCAGAAATTCCAGACAGACAACCTGCAACTAGACCCCATTGACCTGCCCTACGGAGAGTATAAGTTCTTTGCCAACGACCATTATCTGCTGGCACAGTTGGACAGCGTTTATTCCAAGCTGAGAGCCAACGACAAACTGACACCCATTCAGAACAAGTGGTTCTACCCGGAACTGAAGGAGTCGGGCATTCCCTCGTGGATATGGAATCTGATTATCGTGCTGGCTATTATCGCAATTGGCATCATCACCTACTTCATTATATATAAGGTGCGTGAAAACAAAATGACCAAAGAGGTGCGCAGAAGCAACGAGCGCCTCTCGCTGATACTTCAGACCAGTCATGTGGGACTATGGACTTATCATGTGGAAACGCAGGTTTTCACCATGATGGACGAGCATGGGAAACCTGAGAAGAACTACACATCGCTGGAATTCTCGCGTCTGTATAACCCTACGGACTTCAAGCGTATGATTGAGGCGCTAAAGCTACTCATAGAAAACAAGGAAGAAACGATTACTCTGGAATTGAAAGCCAAGCCTTATGAAGAGGCTACGGAAGAAAAAGACTTTATAACCACGCTCTCTGTCCTGCAGCGCAACAAACGAAACAAGGCGACGGTGATTATCTGCTCTGAGAGTGATGTGACAGAAGACAGAATGCGCCAGATGAAGACAAAAGACTCACGACTGCGCTATCAGACACTCTTCGAGACAGCCTTAGTGAGTATGACCTTCTTTGATGAAAACGGCATCATGACCGACATGAACGAGAGAGCTACCAGGACTTTCGGTATTCAACGTCAACAGATAGGACAAGCAAAAATCAGAATCCAAGATGTAACAGACGTCGAGGATATTCTGGATCAGGATTTCGAGGTATTCCATGCCACACGCATTATTAACAATGATGAGCAGGACACCCCTATGAAAGGGCTGTTGGGAGGAGGAAAACGCTTTTACGAGATGCAAATCCTGCCTGTGTATGATGAAGGGAAACGTATCGGCTTCTTTGGCTCCGGGCGAGAGGTTACCGAGGTGGCACGCAGTTACCAGCAGTTGCAGAAGAACATCAGTCAGCTGCAGGAAGCCACCAGAGAAGTTACAGAATACATACAAAACATCGACTATGTGCTCTCTGTTGGAGGTGTAAGCATGGCGAGATACCATCAGGATACCCACACACTGACCATCTACAGTGAGATCAACAAGGAAAAATACTCACTGACACAGACCAGGGCGCTCTCGTTTGTTGACCTGTCATCAGAGAAACAGGCTTTACGCATCCTGAACAAGATGGACACGTTACAGGAAGGGGCTATACACGCAGACATCAAGACCAATATACGCAGGAAAGGCATTCCCATGTATCTGCAGATGCACTTCATTCCCACCTATAAGAATGGGAAAATTGTAGAGTATTTCGGCATGTGTCGTGACATCAGTGAGATCAAGGCCATTGAGGCAAAGTTGGCACAAGAAACCATCCGCGCTCAGGAGGTGGAAGTTGTGAAGAACGCCTTCCTGCATAACATGAGTCACGAAATCCGCACGCCACTGAACTCTGTAGTAGGATTCTCGGAACTGTTTGAAATGGAGCATAGCCAGGAAGACGAGGCCATCTTCATCAAGGAAATCAAAAACTGTTCGGCTGCTCTGCTGAAACTCATCAACGACATCCTGTTCCTTTCACGTCTGGATGCAGGAATGATTACCATCAATCAGCATCCAACGGACATTGCCGCTATCTTCAAAGACAAGTGCGAAGCCATCTGGAGTCACAAAAAGGTGTCGGGCGTTGACTATCTGGTAACCAGTCCGTACAAGAAACTGGTGGTTGAGATTGACGAGTCGAACGTATTCATGATTATAGACAAACTGATAGCAAATGCCATCCAGCACACCACAAAAGGCTCGATACTGGCACGCTACGACTATATAGGAGACCAACTGGTCGTTTCGATAGAAGATACTGGCAACGGTATTCCTTCAGATGCCATCCACCACATCTTTGAGCGATTTGTTACCGGTGCCAATAATGGCGTTGGTCTGGGACTGAGTATCTGTCATGAACTGATAGAATACATGGGCGGAAAGATTCAGTTGAAATCGGAGGAGGGTGAGGGTACTACCGTCTGGTTCACCCTACCCTGCAAAGTGGTGGAAATGGAACGTAACTAAAAAGTGACATCATGACGAAAAAGATATATATACTCATTGCAGCCTGTGTACTGTCGTTCTGTAACGTTCTGACAGCCAAGGCTCTGTTTATACGCGAATATACCGAAGAGCATCCGCTCGTTATTGTAAGCGACTGGGAATTTCCACCCTATGAATTCAGAAATGACAAGGGTGAGCCTGACGGATATAACATAGAAGTGCTTGACCTGATTCTGACAAAACTCGACATTCCACACGTTTTCCAGATGAAAGAGTGGTATCAATGTACCGAGGCCTTTGAGAAACGCGAGGCGGACCTGATACACGCCTTGTCATACATGTTCAGACGACGTCCTTATGTGATGACGCAGAACATGATAACCTATTACAACGTAAAGGCAGCCAGACTAAAAACGACGCCACCACTGAAAAGACTCAGCCAGCTGACTGAGGCCGACACGCTTGTAATGAAGAAGAACGACTACGTGGCCTTGCGCATTTCTGAAATCAAGGAGCACCCCTTCAAAGTAGAATATCACTCCTCAAGAGAAGCGCTGACAGGCATTCATTCCGGCAAATACAAATACTATCTATGGGGAGAGATTCCCCTTGCTACGAAAGTGAAGGAATATGGTGTTAACGGCGTGGTGTTTGATGAGACCGACATCCCTGCAGGGGAGTTACGAATCATTGGCTATGACAAAGACCTTATCGATGCCATAGACGATAACTTTGCACGTTTGGAGCAATCGGGAAAGCTAGAGAAGATTCGCGATAAGTGGTTTCACCCGGAGCGCGTGCACAACGACACGTCGCCTGTTGCCCTGATTATCCTGTCGGGTATTATCATTTTCGGTATTATAGCCCTCTTACTCAGCCGACTGATTCGTAGTCGTGTGAAGGCTGCCATCAACAAGACCGTTGAGACGAACCAGATGATGACTCTGGCCCTGAACATGGGTAAATACTATGTGATAGAGTATGACCTCCACACCCATCACCTCAGGAATATCTACGGCAATCTGCTGCCTGAGGAAGGAGCTTCTGACGAGTACTACAGATCACATATCCATCCCAACGAACAAAGCAAATTGGGTAATGAAATCAGACAGATGTCTATAGGAAAGACCCATTGGGAGGCAAAGATACACTGGAACATGGGTACAGAAGAAATGCCCGACTGGCGCTATCTGGAAGGCGATGCCGTGATAGAGATGAAAAACGGCAAGCCACGCTACATCATCAACACCCTCAAGGATATGACAGAAGAAGTGCGTGAGGAACGCCTCAACCGAGAAATCGGAAACAAATACCAGCGCATGCTGAGTACCAGTCTGATTGCCATGTCATACTACGACAAAAACGGTGTGTTTCTCGACGCGAACGAGAAGATGAAACAACTCTGCGAGTTCAACAAAGATAACGAAAGATATTTCCATTCCCTCTCACTCTTCGATACCACCTTCCTAAAAGGTCAGTTTGATCCCAAAAGCAAGGATAACTTCCATATCTGCCAGCGTATGTTCTACCCCGAGATGGGCATCTTCAAGTATGTTGAACTGAAAATACGTCCTACCTACGATGAAGACGGAGAGCTTCGCTTCTTTATCGTGACAGGACGAGACCTGACTGCCGAACGCCAGATGTATCTGGAACTGCGCAGACACGACAAGGAGATACAAAACGCCAGTGAAGCCATCAACCGTTATGAGAAACAGCTGCGCTATCTGCTTGAGAACAGTAAGATGTATGTATGGAAATCGAATCTGAAGTCACGCGAAATCACCTTCTCGCGTTCACTGCGCAATTACGACCAGAAGAGTTCCTTGGACGAATACACTGCAAGCATGTATGACAACGAGCAGTCTGATTCGAGTTCAGCCATTCAGGACAAGGACACTATGGACAAGCCCTTCAACGTGATTCACCACTTCAAGCACACCCATTTCTCGAAAAAGCCTGTCTGGATGGCTATCAGTGGTATTCCAACCTTTGACAGGGACGGAAACAGAATCGGCTATTTCGGAGTAGAGCGCGACATCACAGACCTCATGGAAGCTCAACAGAAGTTGAAGGAGGAGACAGAACGTGCAGAAGACTCAGGAAAGATGAAGAGCGCATTCCTTGCCAACATGACGCATGAGATACGTACACCGCTGAATGCCATCGTAGGTTTCAGCGACCTGTTACCGATGGTAGAATCGAAGGAGGAACGTATGGAGTTTATTCGTATCATACGCAACAACTGCGACATGCTGATGCGACTGATCAACGACATCCTGGAAGCCTCGAACATGGGACAAGCACTTTCCATCAAGCCGGAAAAGGTTGACTTCTCCAAAGTGTTTAATGACATATGCCAGATTCTGGCACAGCGTGTTCAGGAAGCTGGCGTGGAATTCATCAAAGACAACCCCTACGACACTTTCCCTGCCACTATCGACATTGGCCGCATACAACAGGTGTTGACCAATTTCACCACCAACGCCGTGAAGTATACGCACAAGGGACATATAAAATTGGGCTATAAGGAACAGGACAACGGCATATATTACTATTGCGAAGATACAGGTACCGGTATTCCCAAGGAGAAACAGGCCAGCGTTTTTGAACGCTTCGTGAAACTGAACGACTTCGTACAAGGGACAGGACTGGGACTAAGCATCTGTAAAGCCATTGCCGAGCGCTGTGGAGGAAAGATCGGTGTCACTTCGGAAGGCGAAGGACACGGCTCGACCTTCTGGCTCTGGACCCCAAGAATTATTAACACCTCTAACGACACTCAAGACTGACTATGCAAAAAAGCAAATATCTGCTCGCCAACGACCGAGACCTGTTATGGGGACTCACAGTGAGTACCATTGGACGCGAAGAGATTCTTCCTGGCGACCCCTATCCTACCAGGGGGCATGCTGACGGTTACTATTTCAACATTGAGAAAGGGCGTATACTAAACGAATATCAGTTACTATACAACCCAGAGGGTGAAGGCATCTTTGAAAGTGCCCACTGCAAGAAAACCATCATCAAGCCTGGCGATATGTTTCTGCTGTTTCCCGGCGAATGGCACACCTATCACCCCAATCCACACACAGGTTGGAAGAGCTACTGGATTGGTTTCAAAGGCAGGAATATGGACGATCGCGTAAAAGCGGGATTTCTGTCGCCCGAAAAGCCTATCTACCACATTGGCTATTCGTCAGACATAGAGCATCTGTATCGCACAGCCTACGAAGTGGCGATAGAAGAGGCAGCCTATTCACAACAGGCCATGGCCGGTATCGTGAACCACCTGATAGGACTGATGTACTCATTGGAAAGGAACATGGAACTGAGCAAGAACCAGCAACAGGTAGACATGATCAGCAAAGCCAGACTGATGATACGTGAATCGCTGGAGTCAGACCTTACCATCCAGCATATTGCAGAAGACCTAGGCGTGAGCTACAGTAACTTCCGCAAGCTCTTCAAAGAGTACACCGGTCTGTCGCCAGCCACCTATCAGCAGGAGCTCAGACTGCTCAGAGCCAAGGAGATGCTCACCACTACCGACTATAGCATCAAGGAGATAGCCTACAGACTGAACTTTGAAAGTCCAGACTACTTCTCGGCCAAATTCAAGGCCAAGATGGGATTCAAACCCAGTGAGATAAAAATGAAATAAAAAATCCCCGCCTGTTTGGGCGGGGATTTTTATTTAGAACAACAAAATTCGCTCTAACCAGTAAATAAGTATTCCCGAGAGATAGCCAACGAAAGCCACCCAGGTGATCTTTTTCATATACCAGCCGAAAGTAATCTTTTCCAGTCCCATGACAACGACACCTGCGGCAGAACCGATAATCAGCATGGAACCGCCAACACCGGCACAATAAGCCAGCAACTGCCAGAAGATGCCGTCGATAGCCATAGCACCCTCGGGAGCAACGGGGTACATACCCATGCAACCAGCCACGAGAGGTACGTTGTCAACGATTGACGACAGTACACCGATAATACCATTGATGAGGTAGTAGTTGCCTGAGAAGGCTTCGTTGAGTCCCTCGCCAAGCGCTGCAAGTACACCAACTTCCTGCAATACGGCAACAGCCATCAGAATGCCCAGGAAGAACATGATGGTTGAGAGGTCGATTTTGGAAAGGAGGTCTGACACACGCTTTGCCATTGTGTCATCCTCTGCGGTGTTGTGGTGGAAAATCTCGGTGGTGGTCCAGAGTACGCCCAGCACAAGTAGGATACCCATGAACGGCGGGAGATGCGTCAGTGTCTTGAAGACAGGCACAAAGCAGAGGCCGCCTACACCCAGCCAGAAGATAATGTTGCGCTGAGACTTAGTGAACTGGCTGATTTCGGCCTTAGGCAGATTCTGCTCCTTGTCGAACTTGCCTTCGAGCTGATACTGCAGGATAAAGGCAGGCACAAGCATTGAAACCAGTGAAGGAATGAAAATCTCGGTGAGTACGCCCTGTGTTGTGATGACGCCCTTAATCCACAGCATGATAGTGGTTACGTCGCCAATTGGAGAGAAGGCTCCACCCGAGTTAGCAGAGATGACTACCAACGCAGCATAGATGAGTCGGTCTTCACGGTTCTGCACAAGTTTGCGAAGCACCATAATCATCACAATTGAGGTGGTAAGGTTGTCGAGAATAGCCGACAAGAAGAACGTCATGAAAGCCATCCGCCACATAAGTTTACGCTTTGAGCGTGTCTTCATGGTGTCGCGCACAAAGTTGAAACCGCCGTTCGAATCGACAATTTCCACGATGGTCATGGCACCCATCAGGAAAAATAGCGTTCCTGCGGCATCACCCAGGTGATGCTCAATGACCTCGGCAATATGATGAATCACTTCTTCGCCGGCAATCGCAGGATAATAGGCGGCAGGGCCCATCATCAGCAGCGTCCAGCAGAACACGCACATCAGCAGGGCAATAGCAGCCTTGTTGATCTTCGTCACACTCTCCAGGGCTATACACAGATAGCCAATACAAAAGATAGTGACAATCAGAATCGTTAATGTTGACATTTGTACCTTATTTAATATGTTTATTTGAAATTGCGTGCAAAGGTACGAAATAAAATCAAATATTCAAGTCCAAAAATCAAATAATTATGGTATGTATATTAAAAAGTCCGTACCTTTGCCAACAAATCTGCTAATCAAACAAAAAATTAAAGATGAGAAATAAGAAGTGTTTCTTTGCCGTAGACCTCGGAGCCACTAGTGGCAGAACAATCATCGGCCATATCGATAACGGGAAATTCAATCTTGAGGAAGTCACCCGCTTCCCCAACAATCTCATAGAACAAGGCGGTCATTTCTACTGGGACATCTATGCCCTTTATCTCGAGATTATCAAGGGACTGAAAGAGGTGGCCCGACGCGGACTGGAAATTACGAGCATAGGCATCGACACCTGGGGCGTCGACTTCGTGTGCATCGGCAGCGACGGCGCCATCCTGAGGAATCCACGCGCCTATCGCGACCCCATCACCTTCGAGGCGATGGACAACTATCTGGCACATGTCATCTCGAAAAAGGAGGTATATGACATTACAGGCATCCAGTTCATGAACTTTAACTCCCTTTTCCAGCTCTACGCCATGAGACGTGAAGGCAACTCTGCCTTAGAGCATGCAGAGAAAATCCTGTTTGTGCCCGACGCGCTGAGTTGGATGCTGACAGGTCAGGCGGTATGTGAATATACCATAGCCTCGACTTCGCAGCTGCTCGATCCTAGAACCAAGCAACTCAATGAACGTTTGTTGACCAGTCTGCAACTGACTCGCGAGAACTTCGGCAAGATGGTAAACCCAGGCACGGTGATTGGCGTACTGACAGAAGAAGTACAGAAGCTGACGGGCTTAGGAGCTGTACCCGTGATAGCCGTTGCAGGCCATGACACAGCCTCAGCCGTAGCTGCCGTACCTGCCAAAGACGAGAACTTTGCCTACCTGTCGAGTGGCACGTGGAGTCTGATGGGTATTGAGACAAAAGACGCCATCATCAACGAGCAGAGTTATGAGCGCAACTTCACCAATGAAGGAGGTATCGGCGGAACCACCCGTTTCCTGAAGAACATCTGTGGCATGTGGCTCTATGAGCGCTGTCGCACGGAGTGGCCTGAGGAAGTAAGAAAGCTCTCACACCCAGAGTTACAGGAATCGGCCATGCAGGTAGAGCCCTTCCGCTCTATCATCAATCCCGACGATGCGCAGTTTGCCAACCCCGACTCGATGATAAAGGCCATACAGGCCTACTGCCGCAACACGCAACAGCCTGTACCAGAGACTCCGGCAGAGATCTGCCGCTGCATCTTCGACTCACTGGCCCTGCGCTACAAGCAGGTATTCCAATGGATGCAGGAACTTGCTCCTTTCAGATTCGATGTGTTACACATCATCGGCGGTGGAAGCCTGAACAAATATCTGAACCAGTTTACCGCCAACGCCACAGGGGCCACAGTGCTGGCAGGCCCTCAGGAGTGTACAGCCATTGGCAACATCATGCTGCAGGCCCAAACTGCAGGACTGGTAGGCGACATCTGGGAGATGCGCCAGACGATAGCCCACTCGCTGGAACTCGTGAGATACGAGCCCACCGACGAAGATGCCTGGAACCAGGCCTACGAGAAGTATATTAAAATTATTAATAAATAAAAAAACAAACGATTTATGAAAGCAGAACTGATTGAAAAAGCTTATGCCGTAGCGAAAGACCGCTACGCAGCCATCGGTGTAGATACTGACGCCGTACTCGACCAACTACAGCAGCAGCAGATTTCACTGCATTGCTGGCAGACTGACGATGTGGTTGGTTTTGAGCGCAACGAAGCTCTCAGCGGCGGCATTCAGACCACAGGCAACTACCCCGGTCGTGCCCGCAATATCGATGAGGTGCGTCAGGACATCGAATTTGTCAAAACCCTCATAGCTGGTAACCACCGTCTGAACCTCCACGAGATTTACGGCGACTTCGGCGGTAAGTTCGTTGACCGCGACCAAGTAGAAGTGAAGCACTTCCAGAGCTGGATCGACTGGGCCAAGGATAACAACATGAAACTCGACTTCAACTCCACCTCGTTCTCTCACCCCAAGAGTGGCGAGTTGAGTCTGTCAAATCCCGACAAGGGCATCCGCGACTTCTGGATTGAGCACACCAAGCGCTGCCGACGCATCGCCGACGCCATGGGTAAGGCTCAGAACGACCCCTGTATCATGAACATCTGGGTACACGACGGTGCCAAGGACATGCCCGTACAGCGCAAGAAATATCGCGAGATCCTCGCTGCCTCGCTCGATGAGATTATGGAGGAGAAACTCGACGGCGTGAAGAACTGCTTCGAAGCCAAGTTGTTCGGTATCGGTCTTGAGAGCTATACCGTTGGCTCTCACGACTTCTACACAGCCTATTGTGCCACCCGCAAGCAGATGTACACCATCGACACTGGTCACTACGAGCAGACTGAGAATGTCAGCGACTTTGTCAGCACGCTGCTCATGTATGTGCCCGAGCTGATGCTCCACGTGTCACGCCCTGTTCGTTGGGACTCTGACCACGTAACGATTATGAACGACCAGACCCTCGACCTCTTCAAGGAACTGGTACGTGCCGACGCCCTCGATCGAGCTCACGTAGGTCTCGACTACTTCGACGCCTCAATCAATCGTATCGGTGCCTACCTCGTTGGTACCCGTGCCACACAGAAATGCATCCTGCAGGCTCTGCTCGAACCCAAGCAGTTGCTGCGCCAGTATGAAGACAATGGTCAGAACTTCGAGCGTCTGGCTCTTATGGAAGAGGCCAAGTCGATGCCTTTCGGTGCAGTGTTCGATTACTTCAACCTCAAGAACAACGTCCCCGTAGGCGAGGAATACATCGCTGCCATTCAGAAATACGAAAAAGACGTCACTTCAAAGCGTAACTAATGGAAATCTTTTTAGGACTCATCATCATAGCCATCGGCGCTTTCTGCCAGTCGAGCTGCTACGTGCCCATCAATAAGATTAAGGACTGGTCGTGGGAGACCTACTGGATTATTCAGGGTGTGTTTGCCTGGCTGGTGCTGCCCCTATTGGGCGCGCTGCTGGCTGTTCCCGCGGGTCATTCGCTGTGTGAGTTGTTCACAGCCACTCAGTCGTTCAACATCTGGATGACCATCTTCTTCGGTGTACTCTGGGGCGTTGGCGGTCTCACGTTCGGACTCTCCATGCGCTACCTCGGCGTAGCCCTTGGTCAGAGTCTCGCCCTCGGCACATGTGCCGGTCTTGGCACCATCCTCGGTCCCATATTACTCAACGCATTCTTCCCCGAGTTGAATGCCCTTGAGTCGCTCACCACAGCTGTTCTCATCGGTGTCATCGTCACCTTGGCAGGCATCGCCATCATCGGTGTCGCAGGTAATATGAAAGCAGACTCTCTCTCCGAGGAAGAGAATCGCGAAGCCGTTAAAGACTTCAACTTCTCCAAGGGTCTCGCCATTGCTTTGCTGGCAGGTCTCATGAGTGGCTGTTTCAACGTAGGTCTCGAGTTCGGAAAGGGCATCAACTTCGGCTATCTCACCAATCCCATGTTCCGCACACTGCCCGCCACGCTGCTAGTCACGCTGGGTGGTTTTGTGACCAATGCCATCTATTGTTTCTATCAGAATCAGAAGAACCACACATGGGGCGACTATAAGAAAACCGCCGTATGGGGTAACAATCTGCTGTTCTGCCTACTGGCAGGCGCCCTGTGGTACAGTCAGTTCTTCGGCCTCTCTCTGGGAAAGGGTTTCCTCACCGAGAGTCCCACCCTCACTACGCTGGCTTTCTGCATTCTCATGGCACTCAATGTGGTGTTCTCCAATGTGTGGGGCATCATCCTCAAGGAGTGGAAGGGCTGCTCGCGCCGCACCATCGCCGTACTCATTGTCGGCATCGTGGTGCTAATCATCTCCTGCTTCCTACCTCAACTGATTTAGGGAAAAGGTAAAAGAAATTTAAAATCCCAAGACCATCTTTATGGTTTTGGGATTTTTTATGTACCTTTGCAACCGTTAATCTTACGTGTAAAGACACTAAGATCAAACACAAAAACAAAAAAAACAATTATGAATAAAAATCAACTGTTTACCTTAACCGCTATGTGCGGTCTCTTAACCCTGAGTTCATGTTCTCAGGAAGTGATTAACGAAGAATTGGCAATGCCCAACAGTAATCTGACTGTCATCACGCGAAGCACTGGAGATGCCAAAGTTGCTTACCCCGTCAGACTTTACGTCTTTGACAGTACCAACAAGTGTAAAGCTATGCAGACACTTGAGAGCGCCGAAGATGTCATCGGAATCAGGTTAGTAGAAGGCGCCTATGACGTCTATGCAATCGGTGATGCCGACGAGACACGTTACGTGCTGCCAGACATAGATAATGCTTCGAAAACATCTGTCATCTCACTACAGGAAGGACAGACACACGGTGACTTGATGGCAGGTCATTCCACAGTGACTCTGTCTGCCAATGGCAGCAATTCGCTGACAATAGGTCTGGAGAGGAAAGTGCTGCAGGTGAAAAGCGTTGTTATCAAGAATGTGCCAGAAGAAGCAAAGGCTGTAAGCATTAAGATTGCTCCTATCTATGAGTCGATGCTCTTAAATGGCAGATACCAAGGAACAAACAACAACAGCACCATAACCCTAACTAAACAAGACGACAACACGACATGGAAGATGGAATCAGACGACAACTTCTTATTTCCATCAATAGACAAGCCCACCATCACTGTCAGTATCGACAACACTTCTTACTCCTATACTTGTGAAAAGGAACTGACTGCCAACTACAGATTTAACATAGAAGGAAACTTCAATGAGTCACCGACGGGTGCCCCAGAGGTAACACTTACTGGAACCATCACTGGTGCAGTATGGGATGGAGAGAAAGAGATTTCCTTCGATTTCGGCGATAAGGCGGATGACAACGACAATAACGACAAGCCATCCACAGATATGCCCGAAGCAGGCTCAGTCTATAACGGATGCTATGTCTTAGCTGTTGATGGGAAGAATGTGACATTGCTGTCACCAAGTCAGAGACAAGGAATCATTGATAGTGATGATAAAGATAATCAAGAAGCTATTTCTACCAAAGTCAGTGAAGCACTTGCCGCCTGGGAGCCAAACATCTCTACAAGTTGGAGGCTCATGACAAAAGAAGAGGCAGAACTTGTTCATTCATTATATAAAAATATTAATACGAAAGTGGAAATAAGCATAAACTCATCCCCATACTTCTATTCTGACGGAGATTCCATTTGGAGCACTCTTCTTACTTCTACTAATATTACAAAAGGATCTTGCAGTACAAATACCTGGCTCCGCCCAGTAACAACGATAACGATTCAGTAAACAATTTGTTTCAACAGAGATACGTCAGTTTTGTGGCGTTCAAACGGCTTGTACCAACATTAATAACAAATCCCCAGCACTTCACAGTGCTGGGGGTTTTTCAATTTAAACCAAAATATATAGTCAGTAGCTTGTTTGTTCCTATTTGGGGAGGCTGAACGCCAGCGTCATCTCAGCCAGCTGCTCATCGCTCATGCCATCGGGTTCGAAACCCATGGCCTTGGCATTGATATAGATCTTAGCGCTCTTGGAGAGGACATCAATCTGATCGAAGGCATCCATCACGTCGAGTCCCTTAGCGAAGACACCGTGTTTTTCCCACATCACGACATCATAGTCCTCAAGCTCTTTCAGCGTAGCCTCAGCCAGGGCATTAGAACCCGGCAGGGTGTAAGGCACAATGCCCAGGCCCAGCGGACAGAAGGCCTTGGTCTCAGGAATCATGGACCAGAGAAGCTTGGTGAGCACATCCTTGCCGAGGAACTTCTTGGAATGGCTCATGGCCACGAGTTCTATCGGGTGAGTATGAACAGTGGCTTTGTAGGGACTGCCCTTCTCAATGAGACTGGCATGAACCGTGAGATGGCTGGGAAGCTCGGAGGTTGGCATGACTGGATGGTCGGCGATGATAACATAAGAGGCACAATCATCAAGTATACGGATGACGGAACCATTGTCCATGGGCCAACGCGCCAAGTCGCGCATACGCTTGCCAGTACCTTTGCAGTAAAAATAGCACCCTTTGAGAGCTGGCAGCGCCACACCAATCTGCTTCACCTCGCTGATAGCAGGCAGCTGACGAATCTCGTCGTCGACAAGGTCGGTGACATTGACTGTGATATTACCGCCGTTGCGCTCAGCCCATCCGTTCTGCCACAGATAGCCAGCCACTTCGGCGATTTTCTCGACCTCAGCCTTTAAGGCTGAATGACCTTCTAATATACTCTTCATTTCGTTGACTGATTTCTATTTTGCTGCAAAATTAGCTGTATTTTTACTTATCCGACCGCAATTTTTGATTTTTCTCCCTAAAATTATGATTTTCACTAAAAAGTTTGTGGATTCGGGAAAATCTTCGTAAATTTGCACCTTAGATATGAACAACAACCTGCAAGATATAAAATGGAGTGAAAACGTGATTTTGGTAGATGCTGACTACGTAGATAAAGTTGCGTTTAACCTCATTGTGAACTTTGAAAGGATGATAGGTCGCAGGATTCCTCAGGCTGACTTAGCTAAGTGGATTGACTGTGTGGCGCTAGACGGAGGTCTCCGCGAAGGAGAGCACGAGACGCTGGTGGTACTGACTCACAGGAAGGATAAGACAAAGCTGGAGAACTTTGTGCCCGCCGACTATGCTCAGGAGCTGGACGGCAAGGCCTTTAAAGACCATCTGGGGGAGTTTACGATAGGTGCCTACCCGATTGAGGACATTGCCGGCGGAGAAGACTATTTCACGGAGGCGTTGCAACTGATTGCGGCACAGAAGGACGTGAAGCGCGTGATGGTGATACCTGATGCTGAGAACAGTAATATATATAATAAGGTACGCGACACGCTGAACCGACTAGACGATGACAACAAGCGCATCACCGTGTTTGCAATGCAACCCATGCCAGGAGGCAACTTCAGACAGGAGATTCTGGGCTACTCGCTGATGGCAGCCCTTGGCATCAGTTCGGATGAAATCAAGGAAAAATAATAAATTGTAAGATATATGGCAAAGGTATTAATGATTGGCGCCGGTGGCGTCGCTACGGTAGCTGCATTCAAGATTGCTCAGAATGCTGACGTGTTTACCGACTTTATGATTGCCAGCCGTCGCAAGGAGAAGTGCGACAAGATTGTTGCCGACATTCACAAGGCTGGCTACAAGATGGACATCAAGACCGCACAGGTGGATGCCGACGATGTAGAACAGCTGAAGGCGCTATTCAGCGACTACAAGCCCGAACTTGTGATTAACCTGGCCCTGCCCTATCAGGACCTGACCATCATGGATGCCTGTCTGGCCTGCGGCTGCAACTATCTGGACACGGCCAACTACGAGCCTAAGGACGAGGCACACTTTGAGTACTCATGGCAGTGGGCTTACAAAGACCGGTTTGAGCAGGCTGGACTGACAGCTATCTTAGGTTGCGGCTTCGACCCGGGTGTGAGCGGTGTATACACGGCTTACGCTGCCAAGCACCACTTCGATGAGATTCACTATCTGGACATCGTGGACTGCAACGCTGGTGATCATCACCATGCATTCGCAACCAACTTCAACCCAGAAATCAATATTCGCGAGATTACCCAAAAAGGACTCTACTATAAAGACGGACAGTGGATTGAAACTGAACCGCTGGAGATTCACAAGCCGCTGACTTATCCTAACATCGGTCCCCGCGAGAGCTATCTGCTGCACCACGAGGAACTGGAGAGTCTGGTTAAGAACTATCCCACCATCAAGCAGGGACGATTCTGGATGACCTTCGGCGAGCAGTATCTGAAACATCTCGACGTGATTCAGAACATCGGCATGAGCCGTATTGACGAGATAGAATACGAGGCGCCTCTGGCCGACGGTACAGGTACTGCCAAGGTGAAGATCGTTCCACTGCAGTTCCTGAAGGCTGTACTGCCGAACCCACAGGATCTGGGTGAGAACTACGAGGGCGAGACCTCCATCGGTTGTCGTATCCGCGGTATCAAAGACGGCAAGGAGCACACCTACTACGTTTACAACAACTGCAAGCACCAAGAGGCTTATAAAGAAACGGGCATGCAGGGTGTGAGCTACACCACTGGTGTTCCTGCAATGATTGGCGCCATGATGTTTGTGAAGGGCATCTGGAAGAAGCCGGGTGTGTGGAACGTAGAGGATTTCGATCCAGACCCATTTATGGAACAACTAAACAAACAGGGACTCCCTTGGCACGAGGTGTTTGACGGAGACCTGGAACTTTAACTATAAAATCATATGGCAAAAGAAAAAGACGAGGCACTAACGCCTCAACAAGAAAAAATGAAAGCCCTGCAGGCTGCTATGTCGAAGATTGAGAAAGACTACGGCAAAGGCTCCATCATGCGCATGGGCGACGAACAGATAGAGAACGTAGAAGTGATTCCAACGGGTAGTATCAGCCTGAATGCTGCACTCGGCGTAGGCGGCTATCCAAAGGGACGTATCATCGAGATCTATGGTCCTGAGTCTTCTGGTAAGACTACACTGGCCATCCATGCTATCGCAGAATGTCAGAAGGCTGGCGGCATCGCTGCCTTCATTGATGCAGAGCATGCGTTCGACCGCTTCTATGCAGAGAAACTAGGTGTTGACATTGAGAACCTTTACATCTCTCAGCCCGACAATGGTGAGCAGGCACTGGAGATTGCAGATCAGCTGATTCGCTCGAGTGCCATCGACATCATCGTCATCGACTCTGTGGCAGCCCTGACACCGAAGAAAGAGATTGAGGGCGACATGGGTGACTCTGCTGTAGGACTGCAGGCACGACTGATGAGCCAGGCCCTCCGCAAATTGACATCGACCATTTCGAAGACTAACACCACCTGTATTTTCATCAACCAGTTGAGAGAGAAAATCGGCGTAATGTTCGGCAATCCAGAGACTACCACAGGTGGTAACGCCCTGAAGTTCTATGCGTCTGTACGTCTGGACATCCGTCGCGTAACCAGTATCAAGGATGGTGACAACGTGATTGGCAACCAGGTTCGTGTGAAGATTGTAAAGAACAAAGTGGCTCCCCCCTTCCGCAAGGCCGAGTTTGAAATCACCTTCGGCGAGGGCATCTCGAAGATTGGTGAGATTGTCGACCTCGGTGTAGAGTATGGCATCATCAAGAAGAGCGGCTCATGGTTCTCTTATGGAGAGTCGAGACTGGCTCAAGGACGTGATGCGGTGAAGGTACTGCTCAAGGATAATCCAGAGCTTTGCGAGGAACTCGAAGCACAGATTATGCAGGCTATTACGGATAAGGCGTAAAAAGCATAAAAGGCGTAAAAAAGATCAATCCCCCAGCCATTCGGTTGGGGGATTGATCTTTTTATCTTGTAATTTAAAGCGGTGTTCCGTTCTTCATCACCTTCTTACCCATCTTAGAATTCGGTCGTTTGACACTCGGACTCTTGACAGGAGCAGGACCATCCTTCGTCGTTGTCTTATCTACCGTACCAGCGCCAGTAAAATGCACAACCAACTGTTTGTTGTTCGAACGGTTGAAGATCCACGTATACGTACCGTTCTCGCCATGCTCTATCATATCGGGCTCACCTGCGGCCATCATCACCTCATCCTCTGAGAAGCCAATACCTACGTGACCTGCACGAATCATGGCACGACTGGCCTCGCTGGTCTTCACCTTCTTGCCAGGACCAGGAGCAAAGATATAGCCGAAATACTCATCCTGTTTCTCTGCACGATGCTGGTCGAGCACCATATCACAATAGAAATAGGTACCAAGCGTAGTATTCTTCAACTTAAGGGTAGCCTTATCGTCATTCTTATGAGGATTGATGGCTTCTATCTGATATTCTGCCAGACGAGGAATAGCCTGAACCTTCTTCGTGGTCTCATTCAGCATCTTCGTCGGGTACTTCGTATGGATAATCTTACCCAGATAAACCCTGTAGTTATAGCTGTTGATAGCCATGATATCATCAACCATCTCAAACGAGCCGCCGAATAGATACTTAGTGTTATCCATAATGAACTCATCGTCGCGCATACCACTATTGGTCTTTGAGATAGCCACATTCTGGAAGAACTCATTGCCATCTTTGTCCTCTACGATAATCTTGACAGGGAAACTGCGAGAACCCACACCAACGGCAATCACTCTCACCTCCATGTCCTTATCAACGACCACGTCTTGGAATCCCTCGCCATCATACTCTGTATCAATACGGAAGAACTGGGTCTTGGTAAAGAGCGTTCTGCCCATCAGCTTTTCACGGGCAATATCAACGTCGCCCAAATAAGCCAATGTGGGTACCCCCGTCTTGGTATAGCAATAATCCTCGAAAGAACCACTGGGGATCTCATAATAATAAGACTTTCCATTGTCCTGACACAGGAAATCGATGCGAGCGTGTCCGTCGGTGCTCTCATGATGCCCCTTGTATACCATAATCTTGTATTTCAAGGGCATACTACTCACCTCCTTGCCTGTCGCAGCGTCGGTGAATGTCTTCACAACCAAGTCGTACTTCTCAGGCATCACCATGAATTTCATACCTTCCTGCCAATCACAGAGACTGTAGAACTTAAAGTTCTGACCGATAAAATCCTTGGCCTCCTCAACCTCCTGCTGAGCAGCCGCCAACTCATCTGCCATCTGCGTCTGAGCACTCTTCTTAGCTCCCTTAGTCTTCACGATATAGGGATTCTCCTGAGCCGAGACTGTCAAAAAGGCAAGAGCCATACAGGCTGTAAAAATCATTCTTCTCATGACTATCTATAGTTTTAATTGGATTCCGAGTGCAAAGATAAGAGAATTACGGGACATAACAAAATAATTTATGCCAAAATGACGCGACAGAAAACATTTTTTCTCAAAAAAGACATTTTGGCACATGCTTTGCTTACCAAACCATGTCAAAATGAGTATAAATTAAAAAAATATAAGAATTATGGGAAAGATTATTGGAATTGACTTAGGAACTACCAACAGCTGTGTTGCCGTATTCGAAGGTAACGAGCCAGTAGTAATTGCCAACAGCGAAGGTAAGCGTACAACACCTTCAGTAGTTGGTTTTGTTGAAAACGGTGAGCGTAAGATCGGTGATCCTGCCAAGCGTCAGGCCATCACTAACCCGAAGAACACTGTTTACTCTATCAAGCGTTTCATGGGTGAGAACTGGCAGCAGACAGAAAAGGAGATTGCCCGCGTGCCATACAGCGTCGTTAACGAGGGAGGTTATCCCCGTGTTGACATCAACGGACGCAAGTATACTCCTCAGGAAATCTCTGCCATGGTGCTCCAGAAGATGAAGAAGACTGCCGAGGATTATCTCGGACAGGAGGTGACAGAGGCTGTCATCACAGTTCCAGCCTACTTCTCAGACTCTCAGCGTCAGGCAACTAAGGAGGCAGGTCAGATTGCCGGTCTCGAAGTAAAGCGTATCGTCAACGAGCCTACAGCAGCAGCTCTGGCTTATGGTGTAGATAAGGCAAACAAGGATATGAAGATCGCAGTGTTCGACCTTGGTGGTGGTACATTCGATATCTCAATCCTTGAGTTTGGTGGCGGTGTGTTCGAAGTACTCTCTACCAATGGTGATACCCACCTGGGTGGTGACGACTTCGACCAGGTCATCATCGACTGGCTGGTACAGGAGTTCAAGAACGACGAGGGTGCCGACCTGAAGAGCGATCCCATGGCTATGCAGCGCCTGAAGGAGGCTGCCGAGAAGGCTAAGATTGAGTTGTCTTCAAGCACCTCTACCGAGATTAACCTGCCTTACATCATGCCTGTAGCAGGTGTACCTAAGCACTTGGTTAAAACTCTGACTCGTGCTAAGTTCGAGCAGTTGGCTCACGACCTCATCCAGGCTTGTCTGGCTCCATGTCAGAAGGCTATGGCTGATGCCAAGCTGAACACAGCTGATATCGACGAGGTTATCCTGGTTGGTGGTTCAAGCCGTATCCCTGCTGTTCAGACTTTGGTTAAGAACTACTTCGGTAAGGAGCCTTCAAAGGGTGTGAACCCCGACGAGGTGGTAGCCGTAGGTGCTTCTATCCAGGGTGCTATTCTGAACAAGGAAGGTGGTGTAGGCGACATCGTACTGCTCGACGTTACACCTCTGACACTGGGTATCGAGACCTTGGGTGGCGTGATGACTAAGCTGATCGAGGCTAACACAACCATTCCTTGCAAGAAGAGCGAGACATTCTCTACCGCTGCTGACAATCAGACAGAGGTAACCATCCACGTTCTGCAGGGTGAGCGCCCAATGGCAGCTCAGAACAAGAGCATCGGTCAGTTCAACCTGACAGGTATTGCTCCAGCACGTCGCGGTATTCCTCAGATCGAGGTAACCTTCGATATCGATGCCAACGGTATCCTCAAGGTTTCTGCCAAGGATAAGGCTACAGGTAAGGAGCAGGCCATCCGCATCGAGGCTTCATCAGGTCTGTCACAGGACGAGATCAACCGCATGAAGGCCGAGGCTGAGCAGAACGCCGAGAACGATAAGAAGGAACGCGAGCGTATTGACAAGCTGAATCAGGCAGACTCTATGATCTTCCAGACCGAGAATCAGCTTCAGGAACTTGGCGACAAGATCCCCGCTCAGCACAAGCCCGCTATCGAGCAGGCCCTGCAGCAGCTGAAGGATGCCCACAAGGCTGGCGACGTTGCAGCCATCGACTCAGCCATCGCAGCCCTCAACGCAGCATGGCAGACTGCTTCTCAGCAGATGTACCAGGGTGCACAGGGACAGCCTGGCGGCGACCAGTTCAATGGTGGTCAGCAGCAGTCTCAGCAGGATGCCGGGCAGAAGCCAGAAGACATTCAGGACGCTGACTTCGAGGAGGTTAAGTAACTCACATTATTATAATAGGAAAGAGGTGCAGATTTGTCGTCTGCACCTTTTTTTATTAGACACAAGCAAATAGCAAAATTTGGATTATTTATCGACTACTCAAGCTCTTTTATCTACTAATTACACCATGCAACCCGTTAGTTAACTTTTATTAACTACGTTTTACACACAACATATCGTTGTTTTTCTTATATTTGCACAAATTATAACTAAGAGATTAATACATGTACTAATTTAACCTTTTGCGATTATGAATAAGAGAAGTAATTTTGGAATTATAACGATTGTAGCCAGCATAGTGGGTACGATGGTACTCTCGTCGTGTAGTCATGAAGAAGCTTTCTACAATGAGGAGAAAGTTGAAACGAGTGTTAACGACAAGTATGCCGCCGCTTTCGAGAAAGCGTTTGGTAAGGTTGGCCCCAATGTCGACTGGGGTTTTGGCCGCCAGCATACCTATTCACGCGGCCTTACACGTGCTGTAGGCACGTATGCTTCGTACAAAGGCAATATTCAGCCTACTATTTCTTTCCCCGAAGACTGTGATGCCAGCAAATTTGAACCAGATCTCACGAATATACCTTCTTATGAAGAATATTTGATAAGCAAAGGTACAGCATGGTGGCATCCTGAGGAAATCAACGATGGTGGAGTTGTCTATATCGACGCAGTCCAGCCTATTAAGATCTCTGGCGGCACAGAAGAAGCACATGCAAAACTTTACATCAAGGCTGGAACGTATGATTTCACAGGTGTATCGTTTGATTTAGGCCAGTATACTGACTTGTATCTATTAGAAGGTGCAACTGTTACATTTGATAACACCGTAGCTTCTACAGCCAAATTTGATGTATACATTGCTTCGGGAGCCGAGTTAATAGCAAATGGTGATGATGGTTTAGTAGCGAATTCCGGTGCACATGTATATAACCATGGTACAATTACATGTTCTAAGTTTGGAGTTAACTCGTCAAGTTTTCTCTATAATGTAGGTACTTTGTCAGCAGGAACTGTTAGTGCCGAAAGTAATGAAAGCCGAATCGTCAACGATGCCACCATTAATTGTGCCACTGTTGTAGTGAACGCCGGTGCCGTGCAGAACAATGCCGAGTGGTCCGTTACGGGTACTACCAAGGTCAATTCCAACAACTCTGGCTGGGTAAACAATGGCCATTGGACTACTTATGATTATGCTTATATTGGTGGGAGCGTGAACGTGATTAATAATTGCCTGCTTACGGTGACTCACGACTTTGAAATGAATATTTCATCCAATACCGGAGCCTTTAAGATCGATACTGGCGGCGGTGTGGAGACCGCTAATTTCTATGGTGGTAGAGATTCTAGCACAGGTGCCATTTCTGGTCCGTTTAAAATCGTAATGGGGCAGAATGCCGTATTTAAGGTTACAGGAACAGCTCAGTTAGAGTCAGGACGTAGTGATGACGAAGGATTTGGAATTTTCGGTCCTACTTCAGGTGAATATGCTGTATTCCAGGCTAAGGATATTGTTAGAGACTCATATCTCGCAAGTATAAACAGCCATGGCGCAGTGACCTATGGCGGCAACCTATACGTTTCTGCAGAAACGCATTTTGCGCAGGGCAACGATGGTAGTGGAAATAAGTTTATTTATGAGAAAGACGGTTTCAGTATAGCTAACAATATCTACGCTGCAGGCTTTAACTCAGGCAAGCCCAGTATAAACATTCCAGAGACACCATGTAGTCCAGGTTTCGTAGGCGGTAACCCACTCTATCGTGTAATTGCAGAGGATCTGTCGGCCTCAGAAGCTGGCGACTTCGACTTCAACGATGTTGTTTTCGACGTAGTGAAGGCAGAAGGTGGCAAGACTACACTGAAGCTGATCTGCGCAGGTGGCACGCTTCCTCTGAGAGTGAGAGGCTCTGGTGAATCCGAGGGCAGGGAGGTTCACGAAGTATTCGGAGATACGACTCCTATGCTCGAGAAGCACCCGATGTATAACACCGGTGCCGGACCTGAAGTACCCGCCACAGAATTTACCGTTAATGGCACGTACATCACCCCCGCAGATATTAAGAGAATCATTATCGAGGTCTATAAGGACAACGTGTGGATGGAGCTCAAAGCCACTACTGGTGAAGCAGCCTGCAAGATCCTAGTCGACGATACGTTCAAGCCCGTTAGTGAGCGAAGAAATATTGCTAACGAAAACAAGAGATTCACCGACTATGTACAAGGTATATTCGTGGATGATTTCTGGTGGAAATAGTCACACCTAATCATATAACAAACATATAGGGCCCGCTAAGATGCGAGCCCTATATGTTTATCGAATATCCACGCTCAACAATCCACCGATGGTCGATATCAGGCGACTGCGGTGTGAACTGTGGTATGAATTTCCCATCATGTATCACTTTTCTATATATCTTACTAGATATCAACCAATTAAATGAAGTGATAGATGTTTTCTATCTATCACTTCCATCACTCATAGTAAATAAAAGGACAGGTGCGACGGATTTTGTTGCACATGTTTTTTGTTGTATTGGCAAATTTGTATATCTTTGCAGACAATAATCATGTATAAGGATTATCCAGATAAGATGACGCCTGAACAGGCTCGGAGATTCTGCAATGATGTGCTTAACATCGTGGCACAGATTCCTTATGGACATGTTACGACCTATGGTACTGTCGCTGCATGGGCAGGATGGCCAAGTCATTCCCGAATGGTTGGACGTACACTTCGCTATAGTCCCGGGACAGAACAACTACCTTGTCATCGTGTCGTCAATAAAGAAGGGCGCACTGCCCCCGGTTGGAGTAAGCAGCGCACCCTGTTAGAGGAAGAAGGTGTGACATTCAAGCCCAATGGTCGCGTAGACATGCATCGACATCAATGGGAGCCTGACTTCCATATTTGATAAGCGTTACTCTAGGGAATTAAAGATTGCTTCTAACGTTTCTTGATGATATCCGGGGAGTATAATATGGTGATTACCGATAGGCTCTGTCAGGAAGTAGGAGGTCTGAGACTTGTCTGCGAGATGAATGATCTGCTGGGTGCGACAGAGATCGGCCTTTGCCTGACTCTGAATCAGTTCTCCCTCTGTTACGAAACAGCGAGAGAGGTTGCCTGACACCTTGAAGATAGTAACAGGCCCTGGCTTCATATAGCCACGGATACCTACGCCTATACCTGATTCGAAATGGGTGTCATACTCATAGCGTTCCACCATATCCAAAGGAATCGTACAATGTGCAAAAAGCATCTCACCCGTCTCAGGATCGATTCGAGATGGATTGGCCTGGAATCCTGACAGTCCTGTCAGTGAACGGGCAACCATCATCGACAGCATGGCAGGCACATCGCCTTCGCAACCTGCCACGTAACCTTCGGCGTTCAGCTTTGCCAACGCTAAGCATCCCGTATTCTTGATGGCCGTCAGAAGGTCAAAGCAACGCAGTGTAAAACCTTGCAACTGGTACTTGGCAATAACATCCTTCAAGGCCATGTATATTCTATTAGCGCCAGGAAGTGCACGTTTCACCATCTCAACATCTGAGGTTTCATGAGATGCCGACTCCGGAGTCATGTCAAGGACATCGAGAAGTTCCTGCATCGGGATATCCACCAGTTCAATGCCTAACTGACTTCTCACGGCATCATAGTCGGCCTGACTGGAAATCAGCCAATCGGAGGGCTGACCAATCACTCCCAGACGGCAGCCTTTCAGTTGTTTCCTTACTTGGCACACCTTTGCCAAGAGACTGACACGTTTCCGGATATAGCTGGCACTGCCATGGATGATTTCTCCCTTAAGATTGTTCTGACGAAGATAAGAGAGAATCTCCATTGAAGCCGCCAACGAGTTACTCTTTCCAGATGTCAGGAGATAGAAGGGTGCATGGTCCGACTTCTCCAGCAATGACGGGAGCAATCTCTTAAAGATGCCCTCCGTACCACCCGTCCGGACATAAATCAAGCTCAAGGCACAGCTGCCATAGTCAGTATAATCGTTACCCTTGAAAGCATAGCCTATACCAAGACTCTCAAGAAACTCCTTGGTCACAGCACCCACACTTTTCTCGTCGTGAAGTTCTGACGTGAGTGTATAAATAGATATCTTTTCTGTCTGCATATTCATTATTTCAACTTCGGCTTCAGTTCATCGGGAGAGTCTTTGGTGAACATAGTCACCTTGGGACCTTCTTTCGTATAGAGGTTCTGAATGATGTCAGGATTCAATGTCAGCGATGGGGCGAAATCAGAACTATCCATATAAGAAAGGATTGCCTCACGCATCTGACGAGCCACCACGCGATGTTCAAGATCGGAAGATATATCCATGGTTGTCATCAGCAACTTGCCTTTCAGCACATTAGCCTCGACCACCATACCCAGCTTACGCGACACATGCCAGGTGTCGATGGGTTGTATCGGCGACTGATAGTCCTTCGGGAAATCCTGCAGGTTCATCACCTGAGCCTTGTTCAGCAACTCCCACCAATTCAGGTTGCTCCACGAGTCGGTGGGGAAACCATACTTAAACAACGGATGGGTCTGGTCGATATAGGCTCCTGTCGTGTGAGGCGGTCGCATCTTAAACCACGACGTATTCCAAAAGACCGGAAGATAATGCTGAACCACGTCGCTACCAAGACGTACCTTTCCTGCTGACGTCAGCAACACTTTGCCTCCCTGTTTAAGAGCTGCGATGGCAGCAGCATCAAGCGAGTCGGTAATGAGAATATCAGAAGGGCTCGCAGATGACACCGAATCGGGATAAACCCAGAAGTTCCAACTATTCTTATACAAATTGCCACCTACCGTGACTGTCAGCGTTAGCTTCTGGGGAGTTCTCACACTATCAAGCGGGAAGCGTACTAAACCGACAGGGGTATGCTTAGCCAAAGGGATCTCGCCCGAATATAGCAACCCGCCATGATATACTTTTCCTGAATCACTATTGATATAATAATTCACACGTACACCACGAATGTCACCATACATGGCATTGTAAACCTCAACAGGTACTACCAGACTGTCGGCAGTGGTATAGACGAACTTCGGGAAACGCGCCAAGGGAACAATGGGCGAGCAGAACTGATGCCACTCCTTTGCATTGGTATATCCCTTCTCATTCCAATGCACACCGAGCACACCTTCAAGCGCCGTACCCTGACCACTATAGTCATTAAGCGCCAACAACTGGAAACCTGCATAATCAGAGGTGCGCAGGTTGCGCTCTATCTCGTACTTATAACAGAGTGTCTGCAACTTACCACTGGCCATCAGGAATTTCTCTGCCTGCAGTTCCATACCGTTCTCAGCCAACAAGTCGCGGAATATTTCAAAGTTCTTAGCCTTATAGGCACCAGTATATTGGGGAATCTCCTTGAAGTCGGGGAAAGCACACCACTGTCCCTGTTCGTGAGCAATGATTGGTGAATTGTTGTCTGCCGTATCCTTATAATTACGGGGACGCAGAATCTGACTATAATAGTCATCATCGCTGCTTGGGGCATGGTTCACCCAATCCAGACCTCGGGCGCCGCCCTTCACATGATACTCCGAACCGTCATCCCAAGCCCAACCGCCACCTACCGAAGCACCGCAGTAGATGCGGGTAGGATCATAGCGTTTCATCTCTTTCACCCAGTTATTGCAATACTCCACCCAGTTACCTGCAGGTTCGTTACCTGCCGCCATCATGATGAACGACGGGTGATGTCCATAGGCATCGATCATGCGTTTACTCTCCAACAACAGATACTGGTCAATGATCTGCCCTGACAACAGTTTCACGCCATGGTTAGGCCACGACGGTCCCTCTGGCTGCAGATAGAATCCTAACTTGTCGGCTGCCACGAAGGCGGCTTCGGGCGGACAATAAGAGTGGAAACGCATGTGGTTCAGTCCATACTCCTTGCATTTTCTGAAGATACGCAGCCACGATTCTTCGTCCGTAGGCGGGTAACCCGTTTCGGGAAAGCAGCAGTTCTCCACCGTGCCACGCAAGAATATCGGACGACGGTTCAGGATAATCTGCCGTCCTTCGACACTGACCTCACGCATGCCGAAGGTGGTCTCATAATAATCATCGCCCACACTGATAGCCATGCGATAGAGGTTCGGATGAAACTCATCCCAAAGGTCTACCTTCTCAGGAATTGGCACTGTCACCTGCATGACATTGGAATAGACATCATAGTTGCTCACATACACGTTGGCAGAATCCTTATTCTCCTGCTGTATCAGCACCTCCATCTGATAGAACTGGAGGTTAGGCGATTGTCCACTCAGTTTCACGTCAAGTTGCACGTTCCTCGCGTAAGGTTTTGGACGGATGGTGACATGATCGATATGCAGCCTTGCCGGTTGGGCTCGCAGTTCCATCTTGCCTACGATACCATTCCAATTACCTTGTGTCTGATCGGTGACGCTATGCGAGTCTTGTCCAACTCCGACACCATCGATACCATTATATACACAGATCTCAATGGTATTGCGCTCACCTATCTTTATGTATGGAGTCACGTCGAACTGATGTGGCGCTGAAAGCGAATTATTGCTACCCACTTTCTGACTGTTGACATAAACAGTGGTCTCGATATGCGGACGTTCCAGATAGAGCGTAACATGTTTTTTCTTCCACGAGTCAGGCACATACACGCTCTTACGATACCACGCCTTGCCAACATAATGTTTCTCTGGGGTCAGGAAGAAGGGAAATTTGATATTCTCCTGTCGTCTGTATTGCTCCATAAACGGGTTATAGTAGTAACTCGAATCATAGAGCGATCCCGTCCAAGGCGTGTTTACTGTCACAGGGTTACCCTTTCCGTTGGTCAGCATCGAACCTGGCAGCACCACGTCATCAGTATATTTAGCCGTATCGCCAATAGCCAGTTGCCATGAACCGGCAAGATTCACCGTCTCTTGCGCAAAAGAGAATAGTGATATATGGAAAGTGATAACTAATAACAGTAGTCTCTTCATGGGTATCATACTTATTTAGCGTTTTCTTTTAAGAAGCGGTTCACCTGATCTGCTATCTGGCGCATACCCTTCACAGAGGGATGACCTGACATCTTGTCGATTTTCTCCAACTCTATCACAGGCACGCCATAGTGCTGACAGATTGTTTTTACAGACTCATCAATCTCGTCGCGCAAGTCATCGTTAAGTATGAAGTAAATCTCGGTATTGATATATCGGTCTGTCATCCACTGTAGCATTCTCGCCAAAGCAGGACGGAAGCTGTACAGATCGCCGAAATTGATATTCTCATACTTATACTCACCAACGGGAGCCCCCGCCCAGCTGTCATTGGTCGCACCGAAGACAAAGATCACATCAGGCTGTCCAAGGTTGTCCATACGTGTATTAAATGAGCGGTCTCTATAGTCATTGCCATCATAGCCCGAATAGCTCACGGTAGCTCCGCTATACGAGTTGTTGATGCAAAGGCGCCAACCGTTCTCCTTGATCACCTGATGCCACCATGTCTGACGAACATTCTGCACATCCGTCTTCTGGGGCGCGTTTTTCCCGTAATACCACAGTTCGTTGGTACTGGGTGTCATGAAATTCTCATACGTGGAATATGAATCTCCAAGTACAGACACCGACTTAACTTGAGCATTTGCCAGACCTGCACACAGCAGTGTCACCAATATTACAGATAACTTTTTCATATACATCTCTGATTATTTTATCGTTTAGAAGTGCGATAGCCGTAGATGGTTACGACGAGGAAACAGATGAGGGGTAATACAAACGACGCATTGGTAGCTGGGATAGCACCCAGCACCGTATTCTGATCGATAATCATGGCCTGCAATGGCGGCAATACCGAGCCGCCAAGGATTGCCATGATCAGACCTGCAGCGCCAAACTTGGCATCATCGCCCAAGCCATCAAGTGCTATACCGTAGATGGTCGGGAACATGAGTGACATACATCCACTTACGCCAACAAGGCAGTAGATTCCCAGGCGGTTCTCAAAGACAATAACACCTAGCGTCAGCACCATGGCCAATATACCAAACACTGCCAACAGCAGCGCCGGCTTCATATATTTCATCAGCCAAGTGGCAATGAAACGCGAACAGATAAAGAAAAGCATCGCATAAATGTTAAACTGCTGCGACAACACCTCAGCACTCTGTTCGTCCATGCCCTCAGCCATAAACACACGGGTACCATACTGAATAATGAAGGTCCAGCACATAATCTGAGCACCCACATAGAAGAACTGGGCAATCACGCCCTCACGATAATATTTCAGTGAGAAGATGCGCTTCAGTGTCACCAGCACATGGATATCGTGGTTACCGTCACCTATCTTCGGCATCTTCACAAAACGTATCAACAGGAACATGGCCACAATCACCAGTCCGATAATCAGGTAGGGCGATATCAGCACACTGAGGTCGGCATCTTTCAGGGCCTCAAACTCCGTATCGCTCAACAGCGCACGTTCGTCACTGCTCATAGGATTCAGTCTGGCCTGGATAAAGTTCATGGCCACAAACATTCCGATGATACTGCCACAAGGGTTAAAGCACTGAGCCATGTTCAGTCTTCGGGTAGCCGTCTCCTCTGAGCCCATCGTCAGGATATAGGGATTGCACGATGTCTCCAGGAATGACAATCCGCACGTCATAATAAAATAAGCTATCAGGAAGCAGCCATACAAGCCTATCCCTTTGGCGGGAAAGAAAAGCAGTGCGCCCGCGGCATAGAGTCCGAGTCCCATCAGCACACCTGCCTTATAGGAATACTTACGTATGAATATCGCGGCAGGAAAAGCCATGCAGAAGTAGCCGCCATAGAAGGCCACCTGCACCAGCGAGCCATCAGTGACGTTCATCCTGAATATTTTCGAGAATGCCTTCACCATCGGGTTCGTGATATCGTTGGCAAAGCCCCAGAGGGCAAAGCAGAACGTTACGAGAATAAACGGTATGAGATAGCTCACGCCGTCTTTAGATATCAAAGAAGATTGTTGCTTCATGATTGTTGTTACGGTTTATTATTTGATTAAATGGTTGCCTCTATATTGCTGGGGGGTCATGCCAGCGTTTTTCTTGAATATACGGTTAAAGTACGATCCGTCGTCATAACCCAGTTCATCAGCGATATTCTTTACGGCCATGTTGGTGGTCACCAGCAACAGTTCCGCCTTTTCCATCTTCCGCTTCGTCACATAAACGTTAGGGGTCTCTCCTACTTCACGCTTGAACACCCTGATAAAGTGGTCTTTCGACATACAGGCCTTGTCGGCCAGCAGATTCACATCCATCGGACTGCACACATTCTTGCGGATATAGTGCAATATCTGGTGTATGCGATCATCCTTCACTTCCGTCTTGGGTTTACCGTACTTCAGAAAGCGTGACATCAGGATGAAAAGGATACCTCTCGACTCTACCTTGTCGCAAAACGGGCGGCGCTGATTCATCTGTATATTGCTCACCAACGTCTGATGGTTGTCATATACCAGTGGGTCAGACTGAGGCAGCTTCATAAACGGGTTGATATAACACAGGCGCTTAAACAGTTCCAGATCCATCACGTCGGCATTCACCTCGAAAGGCAGCTCCCACTCGTCGAGCAGACTGGTATCACCCTGCTGGCTCTCATAGATATGTATATAATAATGTGAAAAGGCCGAGTCGCACACATAGCTGTGCATGGTGTAGGCTGGAATATAGTAGAGATGATTGGGCAGCAGGGTATATATGCCTGAAGGCAGTTCTACCTGCGCCGTTCCCTCTGTCACATAATACAGACGTGCAAACGGACTGCGTACATTCTTCCAGTTCCAGTCACCATTGTGAATGGCCAACCCTACGTTGAGGGTCATCAGGTGTAGTTGATCTACCGGGTAGTTCATGTTTGGTTTCAAGTAATTAGATTGCAAAAGAACAAATTATTTTGCACATACGCAACTTTTCGGCTCGTTTTTTCTCTTCTTCATCAAAAATTCACCATCATATATCGATTTTCTTCTATTCTTTTACCCATAAAATATAAAACATCCACAACTCCATCGATTTAGTACCATTTAAAATCGATAACTTTTGTTCCACGATAGCGTATTTATTCTTATATTTGCACCGAAAACTTAAAATGACATTCTGAATAATGACCGAAACAGACAATTCCAAGTCAGGTTATCAATGCAGAAGATACGGTGTCCCCGTCAAGCGGTATTGTCAGACCATGGATCTGAAAGACGATCCCGGTTTGATAGAGAAGTACATCTCGGCCCACAATCGCTATAACTCGTGGCCCGAAATCAGAGAAGGCATCCGCTCGGTAGGTATCCTCGAGATGGAAATATACATCCTAGGCAACCGTCTCTTCATGATTGTCGAAACACCACTCGACTTCGAATGGGACTCAGCCATGACCAAACTAGCCACCCTGCCCCGTCAGGCTGAGTGGGAAGACTATGTGGCCATGTTCCAGAATTGCCAGCCAGGTTGTACTTCCAACGAGAAATGGCGCATGATGGAGCGCATTTTCTATCTATATGAATAACTTAAGTAAGATAATTAACTATATTATAGCATGAAACATTTTTTCCTATCCCTGATACTGGGTTGTGCTGTTGCATCAGCAACGGCACAATCCACTTATCAGGTGCCTGTGTCAGAAGCCCACGAGCAGATGCAGACGGGCAAGTACCAACCCACATGGGAGTCGCTTGAAAAACACCAGACTCCCGAATGGTTCCGCGATGCCAAGTTCGGCATCTGGGCACATTGGGGGCCTCAGTGCGTAGAAGGCTCTGGTGACTGGATGGCCCGCTCGATGTATATGGAGGGTAGTCGTGAGTATCAGTGGCACGTTGAGCACTACGGTCACCCCTCGGAGTTTGGCTTTAAGGATGTTCTGCCACTCTTCAAGGCAGAGAAATGGGATCCCGACAAGCTCGTAGAGCGTTATAAGCGTTGCGGCGCCCAGTATTTCTTCGTCCTTGGCAACCACCACGACAACTATGACCTGTGGGATTCTCAGTATCAGGAGTGGAACTCCAAGAACATCGGCCCTCACAAGGACATCCTCGACGGCTGGTCAAAAGCCGCCAAGAAGCACGGTCTGCCTTTAGGCATCTCGTTCCATGCCGACCACGCCTGGACATGGTATGAGCCTGCTCAGCGCTACGACCTGAAGGGGCCAAAGGCCGGTGTCTACTACGATGGCAATCTGACCAAGGAAGACGGCAAAGGCAAGTGGTGGGAAGGACTCGACCCACAGAAGCTCTACCAGCAGCGCCACCCTATGAGCTACGACTCGTGGAGCGATGGCAAGGTGCACGACCAGTGGGGATGGGGCGAAGGCGCATGCCCTCCCTCTCAGGAGTTTGTCACCAATTTCTACGACCGCACGCTTGACGCCATCAATCGCTATAACCCCGACCTCATCTACTTCGACGTAACGGTGTTGCCCTTCTACCCCTTAAGCGATTGCGGACTGAAGATTGCCACACACCTTTACAATAAGAATCCGCAGAGTGTGGTGTTCGGAAAGATCCTGAGCGAAGACCAGCGCAAGGCACTGACATGGGACGTGGAGCGCGGTGCGCCCAACGAACTCATTCCCGAACCATGGCAAACATGTAACTGCATCGGCAACTGGCACTACAAGACCAGCGTTTACGAGAAGGATCAGTATAAAAGTGCCGCCACAGTGGTAAAGCAGCTGGTGGATATCGTATCGAAGAACGGCAATCTGCTTTTAAGCATTCCCCTGAGAGCCGACGGCACCTACGACGAGAAAGAAGCCAAGTTCCTCGACGACCTCGAAGCATGGATGACTGTTAATGGGGAGAGTATCTTCGGCACCCGTCCTTGGGTAAAGTTCGGCGAGGGACCTGTAGCCGAAACCGACATCAAACTCAATGCCCAAGGCTTCAACGAAAGTATGTACAGTCATCTTGATGCCCGCGACATCCGCTTCAATCAAACCAAGAAGCATCTCTATGTCACCGCTTTAGGATGGCCTGAGGATGGTCGTCTGGTTATCAAGTCGCTGGCCAAAGGCAACTCTGCCTTCAAGAAGAGTATCACCTCTGTCCAGCTACTGGGCTACGGCAGGCTCAAGGCCCGTCAGACAGCACAGGGACTGGAAGTCAGTCTTCCCACCCCGTGCAACAAGATAGCGCCCGTACTTAAAATCACTAAATAATTATCAACTATGGTTTACAATGAAATCGGAAAAACCGGCATGCGCGTATCGAACCTCAGTTTCGGTGCTTCGTCGCTTGGCGGTGTTTTCCATGGTATCCGTGAGGATGAAGGTATCCGAGCCGTTCATACGGCTGTCGACAATGGTATCAACTTCATCGATGTGTCGCCCTACTACGGTCATCTCAAAGCCGAGATGGTGCTGGGCAAGGCACTGAAGGAGATCCCGCGCGACAAATTCTATCTGTCAACCAAGGTAGGCCGCTATGGCAAGGATGGAGTTAACACCTGGGACTACAGTGCCCGTCGTGCCACAGAGAGTGTCTACGAAAGCATGGAACGTCTGAATGTGGACTATATCGACCTCATCAACGTCCACGACATCGAGTTCCAAGGCGATATGGAGGGAGGCCTGCAAAAGGTGTGCGACGAGACGCTGCCCGCCCTCGTAGAACTGAAGAAGAAAGGCATTGTAGGTCATGTAGGTATCACCGACCTTCAGCCAGAGAACCTGAAATGGGTCATTGAGCATGTTGAGGAAGGAACAGTAGAGAGCATTCTGAACTTCTGCCACTATTCACTCAACGACACGTTGCTGCTGGATTATCTCGAATTCTTCGAGCAGCACAACGTGGGTGTCATCAACGCCTCGCCCTTGTCTATGGGGCTGCTCTCTCAACGCGGCGCTCCCGCATGGCATCCCGCTTGTCAGGAACTGCAGACTGCCTGTGCCCGTGCTGCCGCCTACTGTCAGGAACAGGGTTATCCGATAGAGAAACTGGCCATCCAGTTCTCCACCAGTCTCAACCCTCGCATTGCCACCACCCTCTTCAGCAGTGCCAACCCCGACAATGTGCTGAAGAACATCGGCTACGTCAACGAGCCTATGGACACTCAGCTTGTCAAGAAGGTACAGGAGATTATCGGCGACCAGATGTTCTCTCGGTGGAAGAACTCGTGAAAAGGTAAAAAGTAAAAAGGTAAAAGTATGAAAGCAATACAGATTAGTGAGCCTTCGGTGATGAAGGTTATCGATATGGCCGAACCCACGATGGGCGACAACGAAGTGCTATTGAAGATGAGATACGTAGGCTTTTGCGGAAGCGACCTAAACACCTTCCGCGGAGGTAACCCCATGGTGAAGATGCCCGTAGTGCCAGGACACGAGGTAGGAGCCGAGATTGTGAAGGTAGGCAGTAACGTGCCCGATGGCCTGAAGCCAGGCATGACCGTCACCGTCAACCCCTATACCAACTGTGGCAAGTGTGCCTCATGCCGCAACGGCCGTGTGAATGCCTGTGAACACAACGAGACGCTGGGTGTCCAGCGCTGGGGAGCCATGTGCGAATATATCGCCCTGCCTTGGGAGAAGGTGATTCCCGCCACACAGCTCACACCCCGCACCTGTGCTCTTATCGAACCGATGAGTGTAGGATTCCATGCCGTGAACCGCGCCCAGGTGACAGATATCGACGTGGTGATGGTCATTGGCTGTGGCATGGTGGGTATGGGAGCTGTGGTTCGCTCTGCACTGCGTGGTGCTACCGTCATTGCCGCCGACATCGACGATGAGAAACTGGCACTGGCCAAGGAGATGGGCGCCACCTACGCCATCAACACCAAGACCGAGGATGTGCATGCCCGCCTACAAGAACTCACCGCCGGCTTTGGTCCCGACGTAGTGATCGAGGCTGTGGGAAGCCCCATGACCTATCAGATGGCTGTCAACGAAGTGGCCTTCACAGGCCGTGTCGTCTGCATCGGCTATGCCAAGAGCGAGGTATCGTTCCAGACGAAGTATTTCGTACAGAAGGAACTCGACATCCGCGGTTCTCGCAATGCCCAGCCTTCCGACTTCCGTGCCGTCATTCATTATCTGGAGCGTGGCACTTGTCCTGTCGACCGTCTTATCAGCAACGAGGTAAAGCCCGAGGAGGCTCTTGATGCCATGCAGGAGTGGTCGGCCAATCCTGGCAAAGTATTCCGTATCTTAGTCGATTTCCAGTAATATGAGAAGATTCTTAATTGCCATGGCCGTTGCCTGCCTCGGCTTACAGGTTTCAGCCCAACAGGGCGCCTCACCTAACGGTCTCATCACCGCTGATGTCAAGAACGGCGGCATCACCGTGAGTTACAATCAGCAGCAGGTTCTCGACATCCCAGCGGTTGGCTTCGAGGGCGGCACCGCCCTTCAGGCACTTAGCTTCTGTCGGAACCTCAGCGAGAGCTACACCATGCTGGGCGGCAAACGCCTGCAATGCAGCAACGAGGCCAACGAATACGTATCGCCGTTGGGCGAGAACACCCGTCTGGTGATGCGTCTCTATAATGACGGCATAGCCTTCCGCTACGAGTTCACCGACCTGAAGGATGCCACGCTGCCCAAAGAGCTCACCACCTATCGCATTACCGAGGGTACCAGGCGCTGGATGCAGCAATGGACCGACTCCTACGAGGGATTCTTCCCCCTGACCACCTCTTATAAGACCCTACCCGTTCGTAACTACAGCGGCATCACCAAGTCGGCCGATGGCTGGAACATCCGCTGGGGCTACCCCGCCCTGCTCGAACCCGCAGACGGGGTCTTTACTCTGATTTCCGAGGCAAACATCGAGCACAGTCAGAGTGCTTCGTGCCTCTATAACGACGGAGAACTGTTTAAGGTGACACCCGCAGAGAACCCTCTTCACATCAGCGGCAACTGGCACACCCCTTGGCGCACAGCTATCATCGGTACGCTGGCCACGGTGGTTGAGTCGACGCTCATCACCGACGTTTCCGAGCCTTCGCAACTCAGCGACACGGAGTGGATACGCCCTGGTGTGGTGTCGTGGATATACTGGGCCTACAATCACGGCAGCAATGACTACAGCATCATTAAGAAATATGTCGACATGGCCGTTCGTCTCCATCTGCCCTACGTGCTTATCGATGCCGAGTGGGACGAGATGAAGGATGGCAAGACCATCGAGGATGCCGTGAGCTATGCCGTAGGGAAAGGCATACGCCCCATCATCTGGTACAACTCCAGCGTGGGCTGGATAGACGGTGCACCCACTCCGAAGTTCCGCCTCAACAAACCTGAGGATCGTGAGAAGGAGTTTGCATGGTGTGAGAAAATCGGTGTGGCTGGTGTGAAGATCGACTTCTTCTCAGGCGACAACCAGTTGAACATGGACTACTGCATCGACCTGTTGGAGAGCGCAGCCCGCCATCATCTGCTGGTCAACTTCCATGGCGCCACCATTCCTCGCGGCTGGCAACGCACGTGGCCTAACCTCGTGTCTACCGAGGGGGTCTATGGCGCCGAGTGGTATAACAACGTTCCCACGTTTACCAGTCAGGCCGCCCGTCATAACGCCACCCTACCTTTTACCCGTAACGTTGTCGGGCCGATGGACTATACGCCCTGTGCCTTCAGCGACTCGCAGCATCCGCACATCACTTCCAACGCTCATGAGCTGGCGCTCACCGTACTCTATGAGAGTACTTTGCAGCACTTGGCCGATAAGCCCGAGAGCTATTATGCGCAGCCCCAGCAGGTACAGGACTTTTTCGGTCAGCTGCCCACCGTATGGGATGAGACACGTTTCGTGAGCGGCTATCCTGGCGAGAGTGCCGTACTGGCCCGACGCAGTGGCGACACATGGTATGTAGCAGGCATCAACGGTAGCGACGAACCCAAGACGCTGAACCTCGACCTGAGTTTCATCAGCGGCAGCCGCATCAGCATCTTTGCCGACAGCGCCAACAAGTCGTGGGACATCAGCACCGCCAAGGTCCTGCCCACCGAGATGAAATGCCAGCCCAGAGGCGGCTTCGTACTCGTGGTACGTTAAACGACATCTGCAACTAATATAACTATAAAACTTCTGACAAACGGCTTCGTGAGAATTGCGCCGTAGTCAGCAAACGGTCCAATGGTCGCAAATACGCGAGTTTTGGACCGTTTTTATAAGTCGCTGATAACGTGATGATTACAGAAAAGGATAGTCTTCAGCGCTCGTTAAGATAGCTTCTTTCGGAACAAAACAACTTGTTTTGTCCTCGAAAAGACTATCTCTTTCACCTTTGGAGGTTATCTCTACAAAAGTAAAACAAGTTGTTTTACCTTGAGAGACCCCAAGTTTGTCGTAATGAAACCCATAATTTGTCGTAAGGAAACCCTGAGTTTGCTTACGACAAACCCGTTTTCTGTCGGTAGTAAGCCCTTAAAGCGCTGCTCGCCGCTCTAGATTGAGCAACTCAGAGAGCACTTTTTTAGGCATACATTCTTTACATTTTCACAAGAAGCCAGGTTCTTGTCTCACAGTAACATGCGAAACCCTTTACTTTTTGCGAGAAAGACTTTGATTTTTGGCAAAAGTGATGGAGTATTCGGAGAAAATACCTATCTTTGCGACTTGAAAAGTCACGAATTTAATAAACTAAAGCTACAAGACAATGAAGAAAACCATCTTAACACTCCTCGCTCTTGCGATGGTATCCGTTACTTTCGCCCAAGACAAGGCCGACGACGTGATGAAGACACTACGGCTGGCCAACGACTACTTCATGGCGAAATATGCCGACCCTACCCTGCCCACGAACGTGAACCGCGTGCGCCCCTCGTCGCTCTGGACCAGAGCCGTGTACTACGAGGGACTGATGGCACTCTACGAGATTGACCCGCAGGAGCGATATATCGACTATACCGACCACTGGGCAAACTTCCACCAGTGGACCCCACGCAATGGTGTGAGGACAAACGATGCCGACGACCAGTGCTGCGGACAGACTTATGCCGACCGCTACATGCAGAGCGGGGGCGAAGAGAAGATTGCCAGGATCATAGAGAACCTGAACAACCAGATGAAGACGCCCAACACACACAAGCCAGAGGCCAAAGGGGCACTCTACGGCTGGTGGACGTGGATTGACGCCATCCAGATGGCCATGCCGCTCTACATGCAGATATATAAGATCACGGGCGAACGCAAATATGCCGATCACGCCATGAAGATGTATCTGTGGAGCCGCGACACGCTGGCTGGCGGTCTGTTCAACGAGAAGGAAGGACTCTGGTGGAGAGACAAAGACTACGTAGCTCCCTACACCACCCCCGATGGGAAGAACTGCTATTGGAGCCGCGGCAACGGATGGGTATATGCCGCCTTGGTGCGCTGCATGAACCTGCTGTCGCCAAAAGACCAGTACTACAAGCAGCTGAAGAAGGATTTCCTGCTGATGAGCGAGGCTCTGAAGAACTGTCAGCGACAGGAGGACGGACTCTGGAACCCGAGTCTGGTAAGCTATGCAGACTTCGGGGGTAAGGAGATGACAGGTACGGCGCTCTTCCTCTATGGCATGAGCTGGGGCATCCAGAAGGGCTACCTGAAGGCGAAGGTTTATAAGCCCGTTTGCAACCGCGCCTGGGAGGGACTGGTGCGCGACTGCGTACACCCCGACGGGTTCCTTGGCTGGGCGCAGGGCACAGGAAAAGACCCCTCGGCAGGTCAGCCGCTCTCTTACACGAAGGTGCCCGATTTCGAGGATTACGGCACTGGCTGCTTCCTCCTCGGCGGTGTAGAATACTATAAACTGGTAAAGTAGAATATGAAACGGACAGCACTAATAGCACTTTGCGTTTTTAACATCATCAGCTCATCGGCACAGCGCTGCGTGCAGAACCTTAACTTCGGATGGGAGTTCAGATTAAACGATGAGGGAGCATGGAAGAAGATCGACGTGCCTCACGACTTCCAGATAGAGCAGCCCTGGGTGGCTCCTGCCGCTGACGAGAGGCCCGACAACACCGACGTGGCAGCCAACATCAAGAGCCGCCTGTCGAGTCGCGGATTCAAAGAAATGGGCAAGGGCTATTACCGTCTGCACTATACGCCAGCGGAGAGTATGAAGGGGCAGCGCGTGATGCTCGACTTCGAGGGAATCATGTACACTGCCGACGTCTACCTGAACATGAAGCATGTGGGCGGCACGAACTACGGCTACGTTGGCTTTGAGATTGACATCACCGATGACTTGAAATACGGCGAAGACAACCTAATCGAAGTGGTGGCAGACACCCGCGAGCCAGGGAACTCACGTTGGTATACGGGGGGCGGACTGATACGTAACGTGAGCATCGTCAGCACACCGAAGGAACTGTTCTTCGGACGCCATCCGCTCTACATCACCACGCGCGACAATAAGTATGTAAGCATCAGCGCCGACTTTACCAACCGCACAAAGAGCGCCGCCACCAGCATAGCGCTGCAAATTATATCACCAGAAGGTGAGACGGTCTACAACCAGACCATTGCCCTGAAGCGCCATAAGATGGCCCGTCATCAAGAAGAGTGCATTGCAACTGATATTGAAATCAGTAACCCAAAGGTGTGGGACCTCGACACACCTTATCTGTATACAGTAATGGCTCAGCTGCTGCGTGAAGACGGCACTGCCGCCGACGAGACCTGTGAGACGTTTGGCATACGCAGCATTGAGTTCGGCTCCGACTTCGGCCTGAAGCTGAACGGACGGAAGGTGCTTCTGAAGGGATATGCCAATCACCACACCCTCGGCGCTCTGGGTGCTGCTGCCTACCCCAAAGCCATCGAGAAGCGCATCAGGTTGATGAAACAGTTTGGCATGAACCACATTCGTACCTCACACAATCCCTATAGCCGCGACTTCATCCGCCTTTGCGACAAGCTGGGCATTCTGGTGGTCGACGAGCTTTACGACAAGTGGACCCGTCAGCACACTGGCGGTAAGGTGGCGTTCGAGGAACTATGGCAGCACGACATACCCGAATGGGTGAAACGCGACCGCAACTCGCCGTCAGTAATCCTCTGGAGCCTTGGCAACGAGCTGCAGCAGGATCCCAACATGCCGTACAACGACTTCGGCGTGACCTTGTATAAACTACAGAAAACCCTGCTACAGCGCTACGACTCTACACGACTGGTGACCGTAGCCATGCACCCCCGCTATCGTAACTGGGACACCGACTCGCTGCCCCACGACTTAGCCATGCAGACAGACATACAAGCCTACAACTATCGCTACATGTACTTCCCCGGTGACGGGCGACGCTTCCCCTGGATGAAGTTCTACCAGAGCGAAGCATCAGTATCAGCCATGGGACCCAACTTCTTCGAGATGAACCTCGACAAGGTGATTGGTCTGGCCTACTGGGGCGCCATAGACTACTTAGGCGAAAGTCAGGGCTGGCCTGCCAAGGGTTGGACGCAAGGCGTGTTCGACATCGCGCTAGAGCCAAAGCCCAAAGCTTATCTGATGAAATCGTTCTTCAAGCCCGAGGAGCCTGTGGTACATATCGCCGTGATTGACTCGAAGAATGAGATGATGTGGAACGGTGTGCAGACAGGCAATGATGGTATGAGCGACCACTGGTGCAGGAAGCCCGGTACAGAACTGAGCCTCATCACCTATACCAACGCCGACGAGGTGGAGCTTCTGCTGAACGGTAAGAGTCTAGGCAGAAAGCAGAACCCCAAAAACGACGCTAAGCAGCGCAACCAGATAAGATGGAATGGCATCATCTATCAGGAGGGAAGACTTGAAGCGGTTGCATACAACCACAAGAAGGTTGTGGCACGCCATAGGATTGAAACCACAGGTAAGGCCGTGAGACTGAAGGCTACACCAGAAGACGTTAGCTGGAAGGCTGACGGACAGGACCTGATGCATATCCGTCTGGAGGCTATCGATAGCAAGGGGCGTCGCGTTCCTATGGCACAGGACGAGCTGAAGTTTGAGGTGACAGGCGATGCCCGCATCGTAGCTGTAACGAATGGCGATATGAACAGCGAGGAACTCAACGCCACAGACCATCGTCGTCTGTACAACGGCTCGGCCATGGTGATTCTGCGCGCTGGCAAGGCTCCATCGAAAATAGTCTTGAAGACATCGAGCGACGCCTTCAAGACTATCAAGACAGAGATTGCCACACTAAAATAAACTATAGCTTTACCTCGGGTACCACCTGACCATCGAGCAGGCTCACTATGCGCTGAGCATAACCAGCGTCGCGCTCTGAGTGGGTCACCATGACGATGGTGGTGCCTTGTTCCTTGTTCAGTTCAGAGAGCAACTGCATCACCTCAAGGCCGTTCTTTGAGTCAAGGTTACCTGTGGGCTCATCGGCGAGAATTATCTTGGGGTTGGTAACCACGGCGCGGGCAATGGCAACACGCTGCTGCTGACCACCGGAGAGCTGCTGGGGGAAGTGATGAGAACGGTGTGAGATGGACATGCGACGAAGCACCTCATCGACACGCTGTTTGCGCTCTTTCTTGGGTACGCCCAGATAGGTCAATGGCAGTTCTACATTCTCTTCTACATTCAGTTCATCAATCAGGTTAAAGCTCTGGAACACAAAGCCAATCTGACCTTTACGAACCTTGGTGCGCTGACTCTCCTTGAGCGAGCCCACATCCTGACCATCCAACAGATACTGGCCACTGGTAGGATTATCAAGCAAGCCCAGAATATTGAGCAACGTTGACTTACCACAACCTGAGGGACCCATAATGGCCACAAACTCACCTTTTTTCACTTCGAGCGATACACCGCCCAGGGCTACGGTCTCCACCTCTTCGGTACGGAACACCTTCTGAATGTTTTCTAATTTAATCATAGTTGTATGATATTTAATATTATTCGTTATTACAACGCAAAGATACGATTATTTCTCACTACTTGCAAGTTGTTTTAACTGCTCAGAGGCAGTTTGTCTAATCTTTAGACACTCCATTGTATGATTTATTGACACTTTACATAAAATTACTCCGTCTTAATACTCTCTACAGGGTTGGTACGCACAGCCTTGAGAATCTGGATACTCACTGAGAGTACAGCTACCAGCAGGGCAAAGGCACTGGTTACGACGAAGATCCAAGGACTGAGACTGATGCGATAGCTGAAGTTGCTAAGCCAATCGGTCATCACATACCACGACAGGGGGATGGCAATCACAAACGATAGCAGCAATGGCGTACAGAACATACGCAGCATCAGCATCATCACTTCGCCGGACGTACTCCCCATAATCTTACGGAGGCCTATCTCCTTCTGTCGCTGACGGATAAAGAAGAGCGACAAGCCTACGAAGCCCATGATAGAGATGATGATGGCAATGAGGGTAAAGAGCAACACAATCTTCAGCGTGTTCTGTTCTTTTGCAAATGCTTTTTCTATAGATTCTTCTACACTCTGTACCCGTTCTAACCCCTGCACTTTCTTAGCATGAGGGGCTTCCAGTTTCTTAACCATCTCCTGGAAAACAGCCTTTGCCTTCTTATCGCCATTGGTCTTTACCAGGAAATGTGGGAACTCTTTATCCTTCACTATCTCAATAGCAAAAGGAGGCTCCTCGCTATTCAACACATGAGCCAGTTTGATATCGTTCAGCACACCACCTATCGGAGCGGTACTACCGGTGCCAAAGTCAATCTCACGCGCCCCATCGTCATAGCCTAACTGTCTCAAAGATTCCCTCGTCAAGTAATAGCCACCGCTGGTAGAACCATGATCCTTGATAATCTTCAGACCTAAGAGGTCGAAAGAGGGCTGGTCCATCTGTGTACAAAACAAAGCCAGGAACTTATCGCCCCGTACAACTCCGAGCGCAGACGGGAAGTTATAATTAAACAGTCCTCCCTCATAGGTACCCATTTTCTCGATAAAAGGTAACTCAGCAAGTTGTTTGCCGATGGCCTGACTCTTTCCATCTGGACTCATAATACAATACAGGTTCTCGGCATCGAAACCGCGTGGTGCATGTATCAGATGGTTCAGTTGCAACCAGATAACAAGCGAGGCCGTAAGCATGGTAACGGTAATCACATTCTGCAGAATGATGAACAAACGCCCCAGCACCATCTTGGAATGAAAACGGAAGTTGCCTTTCACAATATCGATGGGTTGGAAACGAGAAAGCAGCATGGATGGCAGGATGCCTGACACGATACCCGTCAGCAGGATAAAGACGAGACTTACGCTCACACTCGTCACGTTGATATCTTCACATATAGCAATCTTGCCCTTAAACAACTGGCTAACCTCTTCCTGAAAACTGACAGCCAGGAACAGACCAATCACAAACGAGATGGCAACCATCAAGGTAGACTCTGCAATCAGCTTGAGCGACACACGCGACTGACTACTGCCGAAAAGCTTTCGGGTAGCAATCTCCTTGGCACGGAAGCCGGTATTAGCAACCGTCAGATTGATATAATTGCTAACAGCGAAGAAGAGAAGCGCAAATACAGCGGCTAACAGAATACGCAGTCGAGTCTTGTCACCCTTTAGCAGTCCCTTACCGTTATTTTGAGGTGCAAACAACATATCCTTGAGCGGTGTAACTGTCGTTTTATGATGGCCCAGGATTGTATGGAAATTCTTATCTATATAGTCGTCGATGGTTTTAACTTTGTTTTCAAGCGTCATGCCAGGACGTAGCATAAAGAAAGCCTTACAACTACTAATCGTGGTGCTGGCAAAATTATAATTAAAGAAACGATAGCCAATCACCTGCGGATAACGCTCCATACTGATAATAATCTGCGTCTCGTTAGGCAGCACCGTATGATCCAGGTCCTTTACAACTGCACTTACGGTATATACCAGCGTACTATCAAAAAACTCCTTGGCATAGTCACTTTCTAACTCTCCTATAACCTGTAACGACTCGCCTATCGGGTCTTTCGCGCCAAACAAGCGATGAGCCAGTCGCTCTGTAATCACACACTTATCGGGTGCATCAAGAACCGTCTGTCTGTCACCTGCCAGCAAGGGGAAATCGAAGAACCTGAAGAAGGTTGAGTCGGCCATCATGATGATGCCATTCTCATTAGCGCCATTCTGTACCTCCTGCTGACCATATTTTATCCTACCTTTCTGACTTAGTACACAACAGGTCTGTTCCACCTCAGGGCACATATTCTTAATGGCTTCAGTAGCCTCTGGCCACAAGGCAAAGCTCTCCTGATTGCCCACCACGTAAATACGGTCGGCATTCTGATGCCAGGTATCGATGCTGTACTGGCGCCAGGTGTAGTCGCCTATCAGAATGATGAACATCAGCGACACCACAAGCCCTACTACATTGATTAATGTGTAGAGCTTGTTGCGTGATAGGAAACGAAAGTAACTTTTCATATGGTTTATATGGCTTATTCGTTTTTAATGTTGTTGATAGGATTCTCGGTAGCGGCGCGCCAACCCTGCAGGGCGGCAGTAAGCACATTTATCACCAGCACAATAATCAGCGAGAGCAACAACGGCATAAACTGCATTTCGACATGCAAACCTGATATACTGCCTGCCGCAGGTGCCAGCCAGTAAGCCAATGGGATGGCGATGATGGCGGCTACCAGTGACTGCATAAACACGGTACGCAGCAGGCGCAGGGTGATACTGCTGATCTCAGCACCAAACACACGACGCACGGCTATCTCACGGCGACGCTGACCTACGAAGTAGCTGTTCATTGCCATCAGTCCGAGTATAGCAATCAGCAAAGCCACAACGGTGAAGACAGTCAGCACATTGAGGAATCGTTCGTAATCCTCGTACCACGTCTGATGCTGTTGGCGGAGTGAACGGATTTCTTCCACCTCATAGTCTGTCAGTTCTTTCAGCAGACGAATCATCGCCTCCTCAACTTTCTTACGATCTCCATGATACTTCACAATAGCCATACGTGGCGAGCCGTAATTCTCACGTATATCGCTTTTGCTATCATCGCGGTATTCGTCTTCCTTATATATGAGGTAAGGTGTGGGATTTTCTTCCTCATTCATCACATTCAGGAAGACAAAATCAGGATAGAGAGCGGCGACATGAATGGTCATATGTCCTCTGGTGGTCACTATCTCCCTGGCATCATCGCTCTTACCGAACTGGCGCAGCAACTGGTGGTTCACACCTATACCATCATCAGAATAGGTTTTCTCCGGATGGATGTTCAGGATATTGAAGAAACAACTGTCGCCCATAAAATAGCTCAGACTTACCACAGAACCATCGTCGGCCTGGGTAGTGTGGTTCTCCAAGTAATTGAGCGGCGTTCCATAGCCGTAACCTACGGCCTCTACCTCTGGTAACTTCATAAGTCTGTCGCGGAAGGTCTGTCGCTGCGACTGGTTAAATCCTGCAATGTTCCAGGTCTCAAGGATGTTATCGATGTCATAACCCAAAGGCTGGTTCATCTTCTCACGAATATTACTGCCTAGCAGAAGTGTCACAGTAAGCATGACGATAGCAAAGACAGCCTGCAGCACCATGAGCACATGGCTCCAACGCTGACGGACACGACGACGGAAGGTGCCACGCACAATATCGATAGGCTGATAGCCACTGAGTATCGAGGCGGGCACAAAACCAGCCAACGCACCTACCAAAGCGATGATAAGCACAAAACCAATCATCGTAACGATGCCTGTATCCTTCAACAGACCCATCGGACAAGCGGCCATCTCCATAGCCTTATCCTGCAGAACGAGGGCTAGCAGATAAGCCACGCCAAAAGCAATGGCCGTAAAAAAGATGCTCTCTCCAATGAGCTTGAGGAACACCTGCAAACGCGACAGACCCAACAGTCGACGTGTGGCCATCTCCTTAGAACGCTCTGTAGTGAGCGATACACTCAGATTTACATAATTAAAAATGGCAAACACCAATACCAGCAGAGCAATCACCACATAAAGGTGAGCCATATCGCGATTGCCATGATTCAACTTGCCAGATTCCAGCATACACTCATGAGCATCATAATAGAGGGTAGACAACGGTGTCAGTGTTACCTCCTTGACAGCTTCCATCCGGTAGAGCCAGAAGAAGGTTTTCATATAGTCGCGCATGGCTGTGGTCTTGCTGCGTAGGTCGCAGCCTTCACGCTCCATAAGGAATACCACACTACTACCAGCATTATTCATACTCTCGGCATAGGCCGACATGTTTATATAACGATGGTTCTCTACATTCACCATACACTCATACTCGTTGGGAATAACGGAACGATCAAAGTCGTCCATAATACCACTGATGGTATAGGTGATATGATTGGAGGAATCTTCCTCGCCACCCATCACTATCTCTTGCCCCACAGCATCACCCTCAGGCCAATAGCGCTGGGCAAACGACTTGCTGACCACCATCTGATTAGGGGCACTGAGTACCTTGCGCTTGTCGCCAGTCAATAACTGGTAGTCAAAGAACTCGAAGAAGTTAGGTGCAACCACCAGCATCTTGGTATCCACATGCTGTCCACGAATCTTTGTTGACATGTGGTAGCCAGAAATAGAGCACCAGGCCTCGATTTCAGGAAAGCGATCCTGCAGTTTTTGTCCTACGCGGAAGTGCGACATGGTGAACTCCTCGTTTCCAATGGCAAAGGTACGGTCGCCACGGGTCTGGAAGTTCTCAACCGATGTCTGGCGATAGATAAGGTCGCCCAACAGCAGCAGGAAGGCCATCGAGAGGCAGAGGCCTACGATATTGATGATAGTGAAGAGTCTATGACGACTCAGGAATTTAAAATAGCTTTTCATACGACTTTTTATTCGTTCTTAATGCTGTTTACAGGATTCTCATTGGCAGCGCGCCAGCTCTGAATGACTACAGTGAGCATGGTAACGATAGCGACAACGAGTAGGGCCAACGGGAAAAGCCACCAATAGACGGGAGTTCGCTCGGCAAAACTCTGCAGCCACTGTTGGCCAATATACCACGCAATGGGAGCAGCCAGAACAAAACTTAGAATGAGAAGCCAGTAGTAGCGGCTGCAAAGCATGAGCAACACCTCGCCAGTTGAAGAACCCATCACCTTACGGATACCTATTTCCTTACGACGATATTCGGTTTCAAACATGGTCATACAGAACACGCCAATCAGAGTGATGATGAGACAGATTGAGCTGAAGATGAGAACCTGACGGACGAAACGGAACTCGTCCTGATAGAGATCTTCGAGCGTCTGGTCAAGGAATCTGGTTTCAACACGCTCAGAGTTCTCGAACTTGTGGAGCAGATCGTTAATCTGCTTACGCATCTGTACCTTATCTACATTAGCAGCAATACGAATATTGGCAATCATCAGGCGGTCGCCCCAGTCTTTATATTTCTCGCCCATGACGATAAAGGCCATAGGTGTGGCACGGTCATGACGGGCTGAAGTAAAACGCACATCCTTGCAGACACCTACTACAGGGAGATCGTTGGTGAGCAAAGGCTGATCCATCTTCACCCAATCCCACTGCTTGCGAGCAGCCTCGTTGATGATGTACACATCGCCATCGTATTCACGGAAATCGCGCCCCTCGACGACCTCTATACCCATGGTGCGCAGATACTGCCAGTCAACAGGGAAAACGGAGAATATAATATTGTGATCATCGTCACCACGTCCCCATCCCATATAAGTATCGCTGGTACCCAAGACAAAGTTAGAGAAGCTGACAGCCTTGACACCTGAAAGCTGCAGGAGTTCAGAACGGATAGCTGTTCTCTTATCCATCATCGGAGCAATGTTGGCATATACAACCTCGTCCTTATCATAGCCATAATCAGAATTATAAATATAGTGACTCTGAAGATAGAGAATGCTGATATATGTAACCATGAGCAGCGATATAAACAACTGCAGGCAAACCAGTCCTGTGCGAAGCTTGCGCCCCTTAGGAGTGAGCCCGAATGAGCCCTTAAGAGCCAGAGCTGGCGGGAACGAGGTGGCGAACTTTGCAGGATAAACACCAGCCACAAGTCCCACCACAACAGCCAGCATCAGCAAGACTATAACGAAGAGGCGATGATCGCCAATGGCAATACTACCCTGCAGCATATCAGTGGGATACCGAGCCAGAAGAGCGCATAGGCCTATGGCTATCAGGCAGGCTATGACAGAAATGAGAACCGACTCTCCTATCAAATTGAGACGCAAGCGCCCCAGGCCTTCACCTAACACCAGACGGGTATTGATACTTTTTACACGCATTGGGCTCTGTGCCAGTGTGAAGTTCAGGAAGTTGATGGCGGCAATGACGATAACCAACAGGCAGGCCAGCTGTAAGACGAACATCATGGCAGGGTTACCTTTGTCCTCATGAGAATCAACACCTGAGAAATAAGTCTCAAGAACAGGTGTTAAGCGATAGGCCTGTTTACCCATATAACGATCGAAATTCTTATTAAATTCCTCGAGTTCCTCGTCGGTGAGTTTGTCGATGCCTTCGCTGCTCATCTCAAGGCGAAGAATTTCCTCACGGACTTTCTGAGAAAAAGCTGCCTGTATCTTCTCACTGTCTACACCTTGATGCAGACGCACATAGCAGACGTAGTTCCAGTTCGAGAAATTGTCTTTCAAGACATCACCCAACCCCATATAAGCATAGTTGTTAATAGAGCTATTCTCTGGAAAGTCTTCATAAACGCCACACACTTGGACGCTGTCGCGCTGTCCTTTAATATAGCGACCTGCCACATTTACCTCACCAAAGGCTCTCATGGCCAGCGAAGCAGGAATAACGACTCCACCATCCTTACCTCCCTGTTCTGTGAGAAAAGAGAGCTTACCACTGAGGCACTTGGCGCCAGCCACTTCGAACAAACGACCATTCATCTGCATGATCTGACCCTTCACCTCGCTGCCATTGACAGTGAAATAGGCGTCATTAGCAAAGCTGTTCATATAACCTAACATCTCTACCTCAGGCATATTGCTTATAAGATCTATCACCCCACGACTCATATTAACGCCCCAGTTAGCATCAGCACCCATTTTCCCCTCTAAACGATACACGCGCTGAGATTCAGGAATACATTTATTATAGTTGCGGGCATAATCCACCTGTGTCCATAGTACATAGCAGGTCGCGAAAGCGATCACGAGTCCAAGAAAGTTGAGTGCTGTGGCTGTCTTGAATCGACGAGCCATACAAAGCATGTTTCTGAAAATATTCATAGTTGTTAATTTAGTTGATGACTAATACTTCGTTATCCTTGAAAGCCTCATAGCCGCTGGTTACAACACGCTCACCAGGTTCCAAGCCCTCGAGCACTTCGTAGTACAGAGGATTCTGACGGCCAATACGCACCTGACGACGATATGCCTTCGAGCCACTCTTGTCGAGAACAAATATCCACTGTCCACCTGTAGTCTGGAAGAAGGTGCCGCGGGGAATGATAATTGCCTGCTCTGGCTGGCCAAGTTCCAGATCAATATAATAGGTCTGGCCCGTACGGATGTTCTCGGGGCGAGTGCCACGGAATACGAAATCGCAACGGAATTTGCCTTCGCGCACCTCAGGATAGACCTTGCGTACTTGAAGCTGGTACTTCTTGTCACCACGGGTGAAGGTGGCAATGAGTCCCTGACGCACACGGTCGATATAATGCTCATCAATCTGGGCTTGAACCTTATAATCGGACAGGTCGTTGATCTGACCAATCTTCTCACCAGGCTGAATGCTCTGTCCAAGTTCTACATCGAGCAGACCGAGTTCACCATCAATCGAAGAACGTATCTCGAGCTTATCCTTGCGCTGACGCACCAGGACCACGTTACGACGCATGTTCTGGAGATTATCCTCCATCTGATCTACCTGCACGGAACGATAGATGCTATCTTGCTTCAGGCGCTGGGTGATAAGCGAGTGTTTCTTGGAAGAGAGCTGATAGTCCTCTTGCGACTGTTTATAGTCTTCCTGACTGATGAGTTTTTCTGCATAAAGGCGTTTGTTCTGCTCATAGGCGCGCTTCTTACGCTGGATGTCCATATCGAGCTGAGCCTTCTCTGTCTGGTTGTTCAGCTTATCCTGAGCCATTGACACCTGAGTATTGCGCAGAAGGTTCTGCTTCTCAGCCAACTCTGCCTCAGCATTAAGAATCTGCAAGTCGAGGTTTGAATTGCTCAGACGCAGGATGACATCACCCTTTCTTACTTTTGCTCCCTCTTCAGCCACCTTCTCCATCACGATACCACCTTCCTCGGGTGAAATCTGAATCACCTGAATAGGCAGAACCTGACCACTGGTGCGGACATAGTCTTTAAACTCGGCACTCTTCACCTCACTGATAGTAAGCTCATCCTTATCGACACGCAGGGTTGAGGCGTGATTGCCAAACAATACCCAACAAATGATAGCCAACAAAAGACACGAGCCTATGGCATAGGGCCAATGCTTCTTAAGCTGGAAACCCTTCTTCTTTTCGATTACTCTATCCATATTTTTTCTCCTTTATAATATCTGACTAATTGTTCTTTTACCATAGCCATGAGCTGGCACTGAACCAACGTGGCTTTAGAATTCAGCAACTGTACCGAAGTCGTATGTACTTCAATAGGATTGCTCAGGCCTTCTTCGTATTTACGACGCATAAGCTGGTACGACAGACTATCGGCTTCTACCTTCTTTTCCATCTGTCGGGTCTGTTTCTGGTAAGCGAGCCAGTCCTGCCATGCCTCACGACTCAGTTTCTCGAGTTCGAGCTGCTTCTGCTCATAGGTCTCACGAGCCTTTATATAATTATTCTTTGCCTTGCGGATATTTGTCAGTGTTTGCAGGCGATTGAACAGGGGAATGGTCAGCGAGGCAGACACATACTCACCAAGATTACTCTTGAACATTCTGTTGAACGAGAGGGCATCCTTATCATGTAGATCCTTGTTGTAATTGGTACTTATCCCTGCATTCATGCTGATAGAAGGGTAAAGTGAGGCACGCGCCCTATACCACTCGTGTTTTGATGACAGCATCTGGTAGTGAGTCTTCTGCAAATCGGAGTGTTCCTGCGAGTAGCCCTGATGAGGGATCTCCACCAAACAAGCATTAGCCACACCCACCTCAATGGCAAGACTATCGTCGATAGGAAAAGCCATCTCTTTCTTCAACTCAAGCAAGGCCGAAGCATAGAGATTCTGCTGACGTGTCAGTTCATAGTTAGCCTCAGCCTGTTGCGACTCCACCAAGGCTACGTCAGTAAGGCTCTTACGTCCGACCTCTTCCATCAGACGCGTCTGTTTCAGAAGTAGCGTCGTCTCCTCCAATTTCTCAGCAGCCATTTCGACCATACGCTCGTAATAAGCCACATTCGTAAATGCCGTAAGTACATTGAGCGCAGCCTGATCCTGCTGTAAACGCAGCGCATGGCGCCCCATCAGAACCCCAGCCTTGGCAGCCTTAAGAGCATACAAACGGTTGAATCCATCGAACACAGACAACGAGGTATTGACAGAATAGCCATTTGAGAATGTATTTACATCGGTATAGATATTGGTATTAGGATTGATAGCACGTCCAAAATTATATTGGATTCCTGTGCTCGCATCAACTTCTGGCAGAAAACTACCAATGGCACCAGTTCTGCTGGCCTTATAGTTGTCGAGGTCGAGTTCAGCACACTTCACGTCGTGATTATGCTCTACAGCATACTGCATGCACTGCTGCATGTTCCACGATGACTGAGCACATGCATGCATCGAGATTGCTGTGAAGAAAACAATAATGATTGATCTCATATTAATTTCGGTTTTTATTGCTTATCGCGTTGACTAAATTTTTCTGATGCAAAGATAGAGCATTCTCATATTATCTGCAAACTTTTATATCCTCCCAGAGGCTAATCGTCTAATTTTTATACACTTGGTTGTATGATATTTAGACAATTATAATCATCTTAGGCTACGCAAATCTTACTTTCGCTCGAAAAAGCTTAAATTCATTTGGCTTTTTGATTGCTAATTCGTAACTTTGCACCCATGAACACTTACGGAACTATACTTATTGCTGACGACAATGCTGCTATCCTAACAGCAATGCGCTATCTGCTCGACTCTACATTCGAGCAAGTACTAACCACCTCTCAGCCTGACGACATCCTGAAAATCATGGCACAGCAAACTGTCGATCTCGTATTGCTTGACATGAACTTCACCCTTGGTGTAAACAGCGGCAACGAGGGGCTGTTCTGGCTTCGCGCTATACGCAAGCAACATCCACAGACCCCCGTGATTCTAATTACCGCCTATGCAGACATCAACCTTGCAGTAAAAGGACTGAAGAACGGTGCCGCCGACTTCATAACCAAACCATGGGACAACGACGAACTGATTCGCAAGCTGAAAGACGTTCTCGATATGCAGAAGGAGATAGTAACACTCGACGAAATGGAAGCCCAGCACATACGCCGTACCATTGACCATTGTCATGGTAATTTGACACATGCAGCGGAGATATTAGGAATTACCAGACAGACGCTATACAACAAAATGAAACGCTTATGACCTGGTTATATATTATAATAGGTGGCTTTTGTTTGTCGGCAATACTTATCTTTATACATCACCAAAGGCGTTTAAGTCTAAGGGCACACCTCATGCAAGAGGCCATACGCAACCGTGACTTCACCTTCCGTCTACCCGTCAGAGGCATGTTCCCGGGCGAGCGTGCCATGCAAAAGACACTGAACCAGTTGGGTGAGATTATCCGTCAACAGGTGAGCCAAAACGAAGTAGAGTCATGGGAACGCCTGACCCGTGTGCTCACCCACGAGATGATGAATGCCACAGCACCCATCACTAGTATTAGTCAGTCGTTGCTAAGTCGTCCCGATGTAAAGGGGTCTGCACTTGAAGATGGGATACTGGCTATTTATGAGACTTCACGTCATCTGAGCGACTTCGTAACAAGTTATCGAAAAATGTCGGAACTCGAGGAACCTGTGCTTAACGAGGTCATACTCCGTTCGATGATAGAGGACGTGAGTCGCAAATATCCGCAACTTTCGTGGAAAATCGACATACTCTCGGTGGTTAAGGTCTATGCAGATGCAGGTATGTTGCGACAGGTATTGATGAATCTTGCCAAGAACGCCGTAGAGGCAGGAGCCAAGAACATGGTTGTTGAGATGGCCGATAAAGAATTCGATGGCTTACAATATGATATTCAGAAGCAGATTGGTTTGTATATCGGTAACGATGGCGTACCCATTCCTGCAGAGAACCGCCAGTCACTCTTCGTTCCATTTTTCACTACCAAACGTACTGGGAGTGGTATCGGACTTTCACTTAGCAGACGGATGATGATACAGCAAGGAGGCTCACTTGAGCTATCTGAAAGACCACGCAACGGATGTCATGTAGCCTTCCTGCTCACCATCGGCATATATAATCGGAAATAAAGATACATAGAATACAAAAAGGCAACTTTCTGATGAAAGTTGCCTTTTTATGTAGCGGGAGCCGGGATTGAACCGGCGACCTCATGATTATGAATCATGCGCTCTAACCAGCTGAGCTATCCCGCCATCTTCTTGCCTAAACAAACACCCTCAAGGGGGCGAATATCTGTTAAGCGGGTGCAAAGGTACTACTTTTTCTGAAACTACCAAAATTTTTCGGGAAAATATTTTGTGTTTCGAATAATTTTTGTACTTTTGTAGCGAAGAAATAACAATAACTAACTCCTATAAGCATATGGGAAAGCAGAAAATCAGCATTGAATACCCTCTGAATACGAAGTCGCCCAACATTGTTTGGGAACAGATAAGCAGTGCTCACGGGTTTGAGCGCTGGATGGCAGACCATGTTACAGAAGATAATGGCGTCTTCACCTTCACATGGGGAGAACCATGGACAGAACAAGACATACGAAAAGCGCAATTAATCGAACTGGTAAAATACGACCATATAAAACTGCAGTGGGAAGAAGAGGATGACGACTCTTATTGGGAAATGCGCATTGAAAAGAGCGACCTGACCCACAATCTGAACCTACTGATTACCGATTTTGCAGAAGATGACGACGCGGACGGACTCAGAATCCTATGGGAGAGTAATCTCGAGAGACTGCATAGGGCTAGCGGCTTATAACATTAAAAATTAATAATAATAAAATAAATAAGGTCATAATCTGAGTTTTTTGCAGTACCTTTGCACCCTGATTATGCTCCGCATTAAGAAATTAGACATATTCATCACGAAGCAGTTCGGCTTACTGTTCGTGGGAACATTCTTCATCTGCCAGTTTGTGCTGATGATGCAGTTCTTGTGGCGCTATGTCGATGAGTTGATTGGTAAGGGCTTATCGATTGATGTGCTGGCACAGTTCTTCTGGTACATGGGACTGATGCTAATGCCTCAGGCATTCCCTCTTGCCATCCTGCTGTCATCGCTCATCGCCTTCGGTAATTTGGGCGAAAGTTCTGAGCTTACAGCTATCAAGGCTGCGGGCATTTCGTTGATGCAGGCATTCCGCCCCCTGATCATCATTTCAATACTGATGGCGGGCATGTCATTCTATTTTCAGAACGTGGTGGGTCCCAAGGCCAATCAGGGTTTCTACCAGCTGCTTCTCTCGATGAAGCAGAAGAGCCCAGAGCTACAGATTCCTGAAGGCATCTTCTACGACGGAATCCCCAACACGAACATCTACGTACAGAAGAAAGACCTGAAAACGGGTATGCTCTACGGCATTATGATCTACCGCATGACAGGCAGCTACGAAGATCAGGCCATCATCTTGGCAGACTCAGGCATGATGCAGTCGACCGCGGAAAAGAAGCACTTGCTGCTGAACCTATACAATGGCGTATGGAACGAGAACATGCGTTCGCAGGACCTAGCAGGTACAGCCAATGTACCCTACCGTCGCGAGACCTTCGCCCAAAAGCGCATCGTACTGGATTTCGATGGGGGCTTTAACCTGGCTGACGAGAACGATATAGCCAACGATGCCAGAGCTAAGGGACTGGAGAAGATTCTCCACGACATCGACTCCATCAAGGAGTTCAACGATAGCGTAGGCCGTGCTTATTACAAAGAAGGAAAGGCATACTACTTCAGAACACCTGACGTCAGCAAGAACGACTCTCTGAAAATCATGAAGGAGACTGCTCAGGCTTCACTTCGTTTCGACAGTATTTTCAGTCGTCTGAACGAACAGCAGAAACAAGAGGCAATAAAGAATGCGATGAACAACTCGACATCGTTGATTAACGATCTCGAGATGAAGGGTACATATGCAAAGGCGCTCCATCGCCGTACAAGAACTCACCAGATACAGGCCATCAAGAAGTTCACGCTTTCACTGACTTGTATCATCTTCTTCTTCATCGGTGCCCCTCTGGGAGCCATCATCCGTAAGGGTGGTCTTGGCGTACCCGTCATCATATCGGTCTTAGTGTTTATTATCTACTACATTCTTGACAGTACTGGTGAGAAAATGGCACGCGACGACCAATGGACGGTTTGGTACGGCATGCTCATCTCCACCGTCATCCTTACACCATTGGCCGCATTCTTCACCTATAAGGCCAACAATGACTCGGTAGTGTTCAACATCGATCTCTATAAGAGTTTCTTCATGCGTATACTCGGCTTGAGGACCAAGCGATCTATTACCCGCAAGGAGGTTATTATTGAAGATCCGAAGTACAAACAGGATGCAGATATGCTCGAAGAGGTGGACAAGGAGATTATCACCTATAACGAGCACCACAAGCTTTTGCGCTGGCCTAGCCCCATCAAGGTATTCTTCCATGCAGGCGACGATCAGGAAATTGAGCGCATCAACACCATACTGGAAACGGCTATCGAGGATTTGAGTAACACCAAGGACAAACTGATACTCACCGAAATCAACCAATATCCCGTAATAGCAACCCACGCCCACACACGTCCTTTCAAACAAAAAGGTCTGAACATTGCAACGGGTCTCATCCTACCCTTTGGCATCTTCTTCTACTTCCGCATGCTGCGCTTCAGATTCCGTCTTTATAAGGATCTGCGTCATGTTATGCGTACCAGTGAGAAGATTATCCCCAGGATTCAGGAGTTGGCAACGGAGCAGAAGGACTAACTACATATATAATATAAATAAGGTATAAGGAAATGAAAGAAATGAAACTCAACACCATAGAGGAAGCCGTAGAGGACTTCAAGAACGGCGAGTTTGTAATAGTTGTCGATGATGAGGATCGTGAAAACGAGGGAGACCTGATTATCGCAGCGGAAAAGATTACTGCCGAGAAAGTGAACTTCATGCTCAAACATGCCCGTGGCGTACTGTGCGCCCCCATCACTATTGAGCGATGCAAGGAACTCGACCTACCCCATCAGGTACAGGACAACACCTCTGTACTTGGTACTCCATTCACAGTAACCATTGACAAACTTGAGGGATGCACCACAGGTGTAAGTGCCCACGACCGTGCCGAGACCATCAAAGCCTTGGCTGACCCCAAAGCTACCCCTCAGACCTTCGGACGTCCTGGCCATGTAAACCCTCTCTATGCACAAGATAATGGGGTACTTCGCCGCAGCGGGCACACCGAGGCTGCTATCGACCTCTGTAAGATGGCAGGACTCTATCCTGCTGGTGCCCTGATGGAAATCATGAACGAAGATGGCAGTATGGCGCGAATGCCCGAACTCATAAAATTTGCCAAAGAGTGGAACCTCAAACTCATCAGTATCAAGGATATGATAGCCTATCGTCTGAAGAAGGAGTCGCTCATCGAGGTTGGCGAAGAGGTTGAAATGCCTACAGACTACGGACACTTCCGTCTGATACCTTTCCGTCAGAAGAGTAATGGTCTGGAGCACATGGCCCTCATCAAGGGCGAATGGAAGGAGGACGAGCCCATTCTTGTTCGCGTCCACTCTTCATGCATGACAGGCGACATTCTTGGGTCAAAACGCTGCGACTGCGGTGAACAGCTTCACAAGGCCATGCAGGCCATCGACAAAGAAGGCAAGGGCGTGGTCATCTATATGCAACAGGAAGGCCGTGGTATCGGACTCATGAACAAGATTGCAGCCTACAAACTTCAGGAAGAGGGACTCGACACTGTTGACGCCAATGTCCATCTGGGGTTCAAGCCTGATGAGCGAGACTATGGATGTGGTGCCCAGATGCTCCGCCACCTTGGTGTACATAAGATGCGTCTTCTGACCAACAACCCCGTAAAGCGTGTAGGCCTGGAAGCCTATGGTCTTGAGATTATCGAGAATGTTCCTATCGAGGTAACTCCCAATCCCTACAATCTGCGTTATCTTGAAACGAAAAAAGTACGCATGGGACATACGCTGCATCTGAAATAGCTCACAAATTGTCACATTTTCACCCCAAAAATCGAAAAAGTGGCATATTTCTTTCGCATTCACAAATAAAATGATTACTTTTGCACAAAATTTCGTAAAAATATGGCACAATTATCTAATCGTCTGCAGCGTTTAGCCCCTTCAGCAACGCTTGCAATGTCTCAGAAAAGCTCAGAAATGAAGGCGCAGGGTATCGATGTAATCAACATGAGTGTCGGCGAGCCCGACTTCAACACACCTGATGCGATTAAAGAGGCTGCCAAGAAGGCAATAGACGACAATTATTCACGCTACTCACCCGTTCCGGGCTATCCCGATCTCCGTAAGGCTATCGTAGCCAAGCTGAAGAACGAGAACCAGTTGGACTATACCGTCAACGAGATTCTGGTGAGCAACGGTGCCAAACAGAGTGTGTGCAACACCGTGATGGCGCTAGTTAACGATGGCGAAGAGGTAATCATCCCCACCCCATATTGGGTGAGTTATCCCCAGATGGTGCTGCTGGCAGGTGGTACACCTAAGTTCGTGGAGGCTGGTTTCGACCAGAACTTCAAGATGACACCAGAGCAGCTTGAGGCAGCCATTACTCCGAAAACCCGAATGATTATTCTCTGCTCTCCCAGCAACCCCACGGGAAGCGTATATAGCAAAGCCGAGTTAAAGGCTCTTGCTGATGTTATCTTAAGCCACGAAGACCTCTTTGTGCTGGCCGATGAGATCTACGAGCACATCAACTACATTGGCAAGCACGAGTCTATCGCCCAGTTCCCTGGCATGAAGGAACGTGCAATCATTGTCAACGGTGTGTCTAAGGCTTATGCCATGACAGGCTGGCGCATTGGTTATATCGCCGCCCCAGAGTGGATTGTCAAGGGCTGCAACAAACTGCAGGGCCAGTATACTAGCGGCCCCTGCTCCGTCAGCCAGAAAGCAGCAGAATTCGCTTATACTGCTAGCCAGCAGTGCGTAGAAGACATGCGTCAGGCATTTGAGCGCCGTCGCAACCTCATTGTGAAACTTGCCAAGGACATCCCTGGCCTCGAGGTCAACGTACCTGAGGGGGCATTCTATCTATTCCCCAAGTGCAGCAGCTTCTACGGCAAGAGCGATGGTGAGACAACAATCAACAATTCAACCGACCTTGCCATGTATCTCCTTGAGAAGGGACACGTAGCCACAGTAGGCGGCGACGCCTTCGGCGATCCCGAGTGTTTCCGGATGAGTTACGCTACCAGCGATGAGAACATTATCGAGGCCATGAGACGCATAAAGGAAGTACTGGCAAAATTGTCGTAAATCAAGAAAATTATAGTTAAAAGTCATTAATTCTTGCTTTATTATCACCTAAATTAGTAACTTTGCGAGGTGATTTTGCGAACCACGGAGTTGGAAAAACTACGTGTCTAGCCGTAACTCTCACTAAATCGAGCATTTACAAACAATTATTTCAATTTAATAACTAAAAAATTAATCAAAATTATGGCAACAACAACAAAGGCTGCAGCCCCAGCTAAGAAATCGGGCTTCCAGGGTATTAAAGCTGCATGGATTATCCTCGTGATTTGCGCTCTTGCAGGTTATGGTGTATGGTACTTCGTAATGGGTAACCCCGATAACTTCATCGGTGGCGACCGTAGCGGACACCCCGCAAACCTTCTTGGTACAGTGTATAAGGGTGGTTTCGTTGTAGGTCTGATCCTGACCCTTCTGTTCACCGTCATCTGCCTCGGTATCGAGCGCTTCTTCGCTATTAAGACTGCTGCTGGTAAGATTAACCTGGCAAAGTTCACTGCCGACGTTAAGGCTCTTATCAAGGCCCAGAAGTTCGAAGAGGCTGACAAGCTTTGCGATAAGATGCAGGGTTCTGTAGCTAACGTAGTTAAGGCTTCTATCAAGATGTACCAGACCGTTGAGGGTGACACAACCCTGAAGAAGGCTGCTAAGATTGCTAAGATTCAGCAGGCTCACGAGGAGGCCACTCAGCTTGAGATGCCTACACTGCAGATGAACCTCCCCATGGTTGCTACCATCGTATCTTTGGGTACTCTGACCGCTCTGTTCGGTACTGTGCTTGGTATGATCGGTTCATTCCAGGCTCTGTCTGCAGGTGGTGGTGCTGACTCTATGGCTCTGTCTGCCGGTATTTCTGAGGCCCTTGTAAACACAGCATCTGGTATCTTGACCTCATGGGTTGCTACCGTTGTTTACAATTTCTTCTCAAACAAGATCGACAAGCTGACATTCGCACTCGACGAGATTGGTTACACAATCGCCGCTACATACGATTCTAACCACAACGAGGCTTAATTTTTAACCATTTAAAACTTCAAAATCGGTTTTAGTATGGCTAAAATTAAGATACAGAAAAAAGACATCTGGATTGACATGACACCTATGTCAGACGTGATGACGCTGCTTCTGTGTTTCTTCATGTTGACTTCAACATTCCTGACACCAGAACCAGTATCAGTCAACGCGCCTAACTCGGTGTCAGAGCTGAAGATACCAGAGCAGGACGTGCTTAACATTCTGGTTACTCCAGAGGGTCGCGTCTTCTGTGGTACCGAAAACAAGAACAACATGCAGGCAATGCTGGACGCTATGACTGACAAGTATGGTGTTCAGTTGAATCCCACCCAGGTAAAGCACTTCCGCGAGGATGCCATGGTAGGTGCCAGCATGTCTCAGCTCGCCAACTACCTGAGTCTGGAGCCAGACAAGATGGGTGAGGCAATCCAGAAACTTGGACTTCCGCTCGACAGTATCAACGGAGGTAAGAGTGAATTTCAGGAATGGGTTACAGCTGCCCGTGATGTAAACCCCGACATCAAGCTCGCCATCAAGTGCGACTCGAAGACTCCATATTCTTCTATTAAACTGCTGATGTCGGAACTGCAGGATATGAATGAGAACCGTTTCCAGCTCATTACGAACCTCGATGTTAAACGTTTAAACGACTAATTGTATTATGGCAAAGAAAAATCTATCCAAGCAGAAAAAGATGGATACCCGCGTGAACTTCACGCCAATGGTAGACATGATGATGCTTCTGATCACCTTCTTCATGCTGTGTACTACATTGGCCAAGCCGCAGGCTATGCAGCTGACCATGCCGTCGAACGATGACACGAAGAATCTGAGTGAAGAGCAGAAACAGGTAACAAAAGCTTCTCACACCATCACCCTTTATCTGGGTTCAAACGACAAGGTCTGGTATGTAGCTGGTCTGCCCAACTATGACGATCCTTCATGCGTAAAAGAAACCTCTTATGGTAAGGATGGTATTGAGAAGGTGCTCAACGAGCATACTACCGAAGAAGGTATCAACCCTATCGCCAAGATCAAGTTGGCAAAGAAAGAGCTTGATGCCAAGAAGACGGAGTTCGGTTCTAAAATGACCGACGAGCAGTATCAGGAACAACTCAAGAAGCTGAAGAAGGGTGAGCTCCCTAGCGGTGAGAAGGTTCCTACCATGACTGTTATTATCCGTCCTCTCAATACAGCAACGTATGAGAACATGGTAGCCGCTCTCGATGAGATGTTGATTAGCAATATTGATAAGTACGTCATTGACAATGTCGACAAGATGAGTGACGATGATAAGGAACTCATTGCGAAGGCAGGCGTCAAGTGATTAACCCCTAAAAAGTAAGAAAGAACTATGGCAAAAATAGATCTTATAGACAATGGCTGGGTCGACCTCGTATTTGAAGGTAAGAACCAAGCTTACGGAGCTTATCAATTGCGCAAGAACACCGGTGTTCGTAACCTTAAGGCCCTGATTACAATGTTCGTTGGTTTTGCCATCATTGCAGCCATCGTCATTGCTAAGGTGTCTATTGAAAACTATATTGCTTCACAGAACGCAGCCATCGAGGCCGACGTAGAGTTGGCAAGTCTGGCTGAGAAGAAAGAAGCTAAGGTTGAGAAGAAGGACGAGCCCGAGGTTGAGAAGATTGAAGTAGAGCGCGTTAAGAGCTCTGTAGCCTTCACCGTTCCTGAAATTAAGAAGGACGAAGAAGTGAAGGAGGATCAGGAGATGAAATCTCAGGAAGAGCTCCAGGAGACCAACACCGCCATCGGTGCCTTCACTGTTGAAGGAAACGACGAAGAGGCAGGCGAGGTAATGAAGGCTAAGGAAAAGATTGCTGAGCCCGAAGCCCCGAAGGTTGAGGAGACAAAGGTATTCGACGTTGTAGAGGAAATGCCCCAGTTCCCTGGTGGTCCTTCAGCTCTGTTCGAGTATCTGAATAAGAATATCAAGTATCCAGTTGTAGCCGAGGAGAACGGTGTACAGGGTCGTGTTATCGTAACCTTCGTTGTAGAGCGTGATGGTTCTATCACCGACGTAAAGGTTGTAAAGAGTGTTGACCCCTCACTCGATAAGGAGGCTTCACGCGTGGTTAAGTCCATGCCTCACTGGATTCCTGGTAAGCAGAACGGTTCTGCAGTACGTGTAAAGTACACAGTTCCTGTAACCTTCCGTCTGCAGTAATACTATCAATCTGTAATGAACGCATTCAACAAATTCACAAAATTAGTTGGATTAACACTTATATTAGGCTTGTTCCCAGAATGTGGGAACAAGCCTAATCCTGAATTAGAGGAAGCCTATCAGAAAGCAGCCAGTTACTTCGTAGCTGACGAGAGTTTCTACCCTATCCTCGATGAGGAACTTTATTATTTCACTAATCAGACACTCGACTCCATCACCCCTGTCTACATCAACGAACAAGATGCAGTGAAGAAGGTTATGAAACTCGAGACATGGCTTGCCTTCACCACCCGCGATTTTACGGAGAAGGAGCGCCAGAATCTCATAGACCGTAAGTACATGCCAAGAGCGATACCTATCGCTTACGACGGTCTGGCTATCATTGTAAACAATGCCAATCCCGACACATGTATCACCATCAAGGACTTTGCCCGTGTACTCCGTGGTGAGATAGCTCAGTGGAAGGATCTTAATCCAAAATCTAAACTTGGCGAGATTGACGTGGTATTCGATAATCCTCTTTCGAGTACCGTTCGCTGGTGTGTCGATTCCATTCTTGATGGAAAGCAATTCAGCGCCAAGAACATCGGCGCCGTACAAACTAGTGCTGCAGTTATAGATTATGTTGAGAAACACGAGAACTCACTCGGTATCATCGGCAGCAACTGGCTCAACGACAAGCGCGACACCACCAACGTCACATTTAAGAAGAATATTACCGTGATGGGCGTCAGTAAAATGGACTCCGCCAAGAGTTACAACAGCTGGAAGCCCTATCAGTTCTATTTATACAACGGCAACTATCCCCTACGCCGTACCATTTATGCCCTGCTTAACGATACACGCAACGGCATTCCATCAGGTTTCACACATTTCATTCAGCTACCTAAAGGCCAGAAAATCATCCTACGTGCAGGCCTTCTGCCTCGTACAGCTAATATGAATGTGCGCGACGTGATTGTAAACAAGCAATAAACCACAATTAAACCAAACGTAGTTTTAAACGTCATAAGAACAAGAGAGTGAGATAACAATAAGTGAAACTAAAAAACATAAGCGATTATGAAGACAATCAAATATTTAGTAATGGGTGTGATGCTGGCAGGTTTCAGCGCCACCGCTAATGCACAGGAAGCAGAGCTTAATGCAGCTCTCGACGGAATCAAGTCAAAGGCTCCTAACGTAGCCGAGTTAGCAAAAACAGCTTACAAGAAGAACAAGAAGAACCCTGAGGCTCTTATCAAGGTTGCTCGTGCCTTCTATGCTCAGAAGGATACAGCTAACGCAGCTCTCTTTGCCAACTATGCCAACGAGGCTGGCAAACCTAAGTATCAGTTTGCTCCTGCCTATCTGCTGTTGGGCGACATCGAGTCTGCCTATGGCACTGACGGTGGTAAGGCCGCAGGTTACTACAATCAGGCCATAAACTTCGACAAGACCAACCCCGAAGGTTACAAGAAGTGGGCCATGGTATATCGTAAGATTAGCCCAAGCCAGGCTGCTGCCAAACTGAAGGAGATGAAGCAGTACTGCCCCAACGAGGATATCGATGCTTTCACCGCCCATATCTACATGCTGGCTGGTGACGAGAAGCAGGCTTACGAGAATTTCGCTAAGTCAGACATTACCAAACTCGACAAGAGTTACCTCAATGAGTTTGTACGTTGCAGCTATTTCACAGGTCATTTCGAGGACGCGCTTCGCGCTGCAGAGGCTGGTCTCAAACTCGAGCCACGCAACCCGACATTCACTCGTCTGGCCATGTTCTCTAATTACGAACTGAAGAATTACGAGGCAGCTAAAGTTTATATCAATAAATACTTCAACGAAACCGACAGCGCCAAGTTCTCTGAGTATGACCACTTCTATACAGCTCTAATCTATCAGGCACTCGAGGACAAGGTCAACATGTACGCTGAGTATGATAAGGCACTCGAGCTGGTTAATGACTCATCTATGATCAAGCGCTGGTCCATCCTTAAGAGCGTATCGGACTCTTATCTAAAGGACAAGGAATTCGACAACGCCATTAAGTACTATAATGAATACCTAGCTTGCAAGCCCGACGTAAATTTCGACGACGAGGAAGGTCTGGCAATTATTTATTCAAAGTATGGTGAAGCCGATCCTAGCAAGAAGGCAGAGTACATCCAAAAGGCCGTTGACCTGTTCCGTGCAGCAGGTGAGAAGTTCCCCGTTCAGCAGGTATACGCCACATATATGGCAGCCAGCAATGTGAACAAACTCGACGACAATATGAAGAACAGTCTGGCCAAGCCTGACTATCTGAAGGTAATTGAGCTTCTCGGCAGCAAGGCTGATCGCACCAAGGGTGAGGATATCATGCTGAAGACTGCTTATCACTATATGATGTTCAACTCATACATCAACAAAAACGTAGCAGGTGCTAAGGACTATGCAGGAAAGATCCTCGCAATCGACCCTGAGTACAAGCCCGCTCTTGAAATCAAGAATCTGAAATAAAAACTATAACACACCAATAAGATAAAGCGGTGTTTCCTATGTGGAAACACCGCTTTATTTTGTTATATCAATAAGAATATGTACCTTTGCAAAAAATAAGCACTAAACATCATTCAGAATAAAGGGGACATACTCATGATCAGAAAGAAGGAAGGTTTTCAAGGAGAACGGATGACAGTTCTTCCACCAGCACAGATTGAGATAGAGAAGCAAGACGAACTCTGTCAAAGTCTATATATCACCGACATCGGCTATTACCCAAAAGCTGAATATCACCATCGGATCCGTGAAAAAGGAATCGATCAGTATGTGCTTATCTATTGTGTAGAAGGTTGCGGATGGTATCGCGTCGAAGGCCAAACTTATGAGGTAAAGCGAAACCAATATTTCATACTACCTAAAGGAGAACCGCATGAGTATGGTACCAATCATTACTGGACCATCTACTGGGTTCACTTTGGTGGAACGTCCGCCCATGTATATGCTAAAGGAGCCGCAACACCTCAGGACATCAACATTACGATAAACTCTCGTATTGGCGATCGCATCAATATATTCGAGGAAATAATGACAACACTTCAACATGGCAAAGAACTAGAAGACATGCGCTATGCCAGCAGTCTGCTACATCACTTCCTTGCTTCGATGAGGTATCTAGGACAATTCCGCAGAGCTAAAGCCGAGACAGAGAAAGATCTTATTAAACAGGCCATACACTATATGCGGGAAAACATCGAGAGCCACATCATGATAAAAGATGTGCTGACGTATGTGGGCTATTCACAAAGTCACTTCATGACTAGTTTCAAAAAAAAGACCGGCCAAAGCCCTTGGGTTTATTTCAATCGTTTGAAGATAGAACACGCCTGCCGTTTGTTACGAACGACGGACATGAAAATCAATATGATCTGCTATAAAGTCGGTATCAAGGATCCTCTCTACTTCTCGCGTCTCTTTTCTAAGACCATGGGTATGTCTCCTACCAAATACAGGAACAGCCAAGAAAGCATAAAGAACTTAAAGTAACAATAATCCCCCATTCCGTTACGAATGGGGGATTGAACTGATAGGATATTACTGCTGTGCAGGGGCATCGGTCTCGGTGGGCCAGTATGGGTTCTGGTACATCGGACTCTGATCGATGCTGGCGTGGTCGGCTGCTGTGAGCAGGAACTGACGCAGAGGCAGTGGCTGCAGATAGTAGGCCATACGCCATGTAAGACCCTTAGCATAGCTATTGTTAGTCATGTTAACCACGTGTGGACAGTGGTACTCGCTAATGCTCTTTTGTGATACGTTCGAGCTGCTTGAACCATCGGCAACCAGATCGTTATACCACTTCTCCATAGGCGTATTCCACAGGTGGATACCCTCGGCATATACGGGATTCTTGATAAGTTGCTCGTATGAGCGCCAACGCTTCAGGTCCATATCACGCAGACCCTCGGCCAGGAGCTCACAGCTACGCTCACGACGGATGTTGTAAAGTGTTGCATCGGTGAGCAGCTCGCCAGCGGTGTAAGCACCCCAGTCGAGTGTCTCCTTGGTCATATCGGTAGCTGCGATGGTTACCTGAGGATCAACAGCGGCACCTGTAAAGCCAGCAGTTTGGCGGACCTTCTTCCAATACTCAAGAATTTTACCAGATGAGATATCCTTAGTGAGCATGTACTCGGCTTCGATATAGTTGAGCAGAGCCTCGGTAGCACGGAAAATCACACAAGCGTTATAGCTACCGCCATTGGCAGTAAGTGCACGATCGAATGTCATACCCTTACGGATAGCGTAGCCGGTAATGTAACCATCCTCGGCATTAGCATTGGTGATATTAGGTGTAGGCTCGGTCTCAGTCCAATGTGTACCAGCATCGTCAGTAACATTCTTAAAGCAGTTAACCTGTCCAGGAACCTTGAGCATAACCTGTAAACGTGGGTCGCGATTCTCCACGACCTTGGCGATCTCAGAGTCATCATAGGTAAAGGCAGACGCATAAATAGGCTTACCATCGGCCATCAGATAACGCTCTACGAGCGAACGGGTAACACCAGTACCGATATTTCCCTTCTCGACAGCCACCTCTATATCGTTCTGAATACCGAGTGACTTGCTATACTCGCGCCACAACAGAATCTCATTCTTACCGGTGCAGTTAGTAGTGCCCCACAACTCAAGGTAAGGATTGCTCTGACCCTCAGTCTGAGGAACCACACCGTTGTTAACAGTCAGACTGTTCTTATACTTATCGGCTACCTGCTCGGCTGCAGCGGCTGCTGTCTCGAAGAAGTACTTAGCTTCGTTCTCTATTGAGCCTGTGGGGTACTGGTAGTTAGGATTCTTGGCAGCACCTGGCCAACCTGCACCATTGGGCACGAATGGAGTGCCAGCAAAGTTGGTAAGCCACGATCCCATATAGAGAGCTACACGGCTCTTGAACAGTTTGGCGGCATCGACAGAAATACGTGTATGACGGTTCTCGAAATCCTCCTTCATGTAAATGATGGCCGTATCAAGATTATTTACGATGAAACGAGCAACCTCATTACATGGTTGACGATTGCTGGCAGCAACAAGTACACTCTCATCATCGGGCAATGCCTCAGTCAAAATAGGCAGGTCGCCATATTTCTTCAGTAACTCGAAATAAGCATAAGCACGGAAGAAATAAACCTCGCCTATATACTGACGGATGTTTGTTTCGTTTCCGCTAATGGCGTTCTCGGCCAATTTAGCTTTAAGCTGACCAAGCTGGTAGTTTACATTACGGATATTACCCCATGACCAGTCATCTTCTGTCTGACTAGTACGCCAAAGGTTACTTGAAAATTTTGCACTTGGAGTGCGCGAGGCCTGTACATCGGTATTATTGTCTGTTGTATATGTACCATAATCCCAACCTCCATGACCAGGCATGATATCCTGATAAAAACGGTTTGCTACAGCCTGCACCTGATCCTCGCTGGTGTAGAAGTTCTCAGGGGTGAGCGATGATGGTGGCTCCTGCTCCAGGTAGTCGGTACATGCAGTTGCAGTAAGAGCCAATGCTATGAATGATAATTTATAGAGTTTCATAATTTCCTATTATTTAATACGTGAATGTTTACCATTAGAATGATACGTTAAGACCGAATGCGAATGTCTTCTGCAAAGGATAGCCATTGTTCTGATCAACCGAATTTGACATCAACTCCGGATCAAACTGATGAGGCATCTCGGTGATAGTGAAAAGATTCTCAGCTGATACAAACACACGAAGGTTGCTGATGCCCCATTGCTGGGTAATCTGGCGTGGAATGGTATAGCCAAGCTGAATATTCTTCAGGCGAACATACGCACCATTCATCAGGTAGCGAGTTTGAGCCTGCTCATTCTTATCACTGAACTGTACGCGAGGTAACCAGGCATCCTTATTTTCCTGCTGATAACCGTTCTGTACCGACCATGTGTTGGCATCACGATAGTAATCCTGAACGTCGGTGATACCTACGCTCCACCACTCCCAAGAGTTAGTGGTACCGAACAGGTACTCAAGACCGCCGCCCCATGAGCCACCAATCCACCAGTCGCGCTTCATCACGCCTTGGAAGAATGCACTGATATCGAAGCCCTTATAAGCTGCATTCAGGTTCAAACCTACCAGGTAACGAGGTGTTGAGTTACCAATCACCTTCAGGTCGCCGTGGTCGGCCAGTGTCTGTGCGCCACGTGAAATCTTACCATCGTTGTTCAGGTCGCGGTACATGATATCACCTGCAGCCCAGTTGCTACCCAGTGAACTCTGATCGGCTGTAGCCAGGTGAGCGTTCATCTCCTCGTCGCTCTTAGCGATGCCAATGGTCTCAAAGCCCCAGATTTCATTGATATAACGTCCCTCAATATAGCTATTGATAGAGCTTGTGGGGTTATTAGGATAACGGGTAATCTTTGTACGTGCATCAGAGATGTTAAAGGTAACACCATACGAAAGACCATTCTTCAACACATCACGCCAGCTAATCTGTAACTCCCATCCCGTAGTACGCAAGTCGGTGTTGTTAGTTACAGGAACATTGGTTCCAAGAATAGCAGGAAGTTCAGGAGCATTACCCACCATATCCTTAGTGTTACGGATATAGTAATCGAAAGTACCAGTCAAGCGATTGTTGAAAGCACCGAAGTCGAGACCGAGGTCGTAACTCTCCACCTTCTCCCATGTAAGCAGAGCCGAAACCAATCCAGGAGCACTGGTGGTGTTAGGCTTAGCACCATTCTGCAACCATGTACCGGCTACAGAGTTGTAAGCGATAGTCTGGTAAGTCTGATACCAGTTGTTAATATTCTGGTTACCCAGCGAACCGTACGAAGCACGCAACTTCAGGGTATTAACAGTGCCGGCCAGGTTCTCCCAGAACTTCTCGCGGGCGATGTTCCAACCCAGTGATACTGATGGGAACAGCTTCCACATCTTATCACTACGAAAACGTGATGTACCATCGTAACGCAGGTTAGCCTCGAACAGGTACTTCTCGGCGTAGTTATAGTTTACACGTCCAAAGAAGCCAGCTGTCTGCCACTGGTTACGAGCACCATTTACATCGGGTACGATAGCCTCACCTGAGTAGCTCAGACCGTTGGTTAGGTCAACCTCAGACTTTGAAGGATCCAGAATACCGTTACGCTGTAAACCAAATTCGGTGCGCTTAAGCTGCTCGGTCTGGAAGCCACCCATTACATGGAAGTTATGTTTCTCGGCTAGGCTCCATGTGTACTCGGTATAAGCCTGGAAGTTCAGGTAGTTATCCTTAAACTCGTCCTCGTGAACGTTCGAGCCCTGGTTATAGATGATAGCCTCGCCAGCCACGTTGTGGTTGTAGGTGCGCTGACTATCCCAGTGGCGGATAGCGTTATCTATTTTGTAGTTGAAATCGATATGTGTAATCCAGTTCTTAACAGGTTCGATAACGAAACCAAGCTGATGGTTAAGTACGTCGCGCTCCTTACGGTCGGTACCACCTGTAGCCAGAGCTAGAGCTGGCGATGGTGAGGAGTACAGATAACCGTTGCGATCGTACAGAGGCAGCATAGGCCAACCCTGACGGGCCATATCGTTATACAGACTGCTTGTAAGCGCAGCAGGACGATGATAGTTTGTGCGAGCAAAACGCATGTTGTAGTTCATGCGAATCCACTTGGCCAGCTCGATGTTCATCTTGGCTGTACCATTGTAACGTTTGTAACCATCGCTACCCATGTTCATGAAACCACCCTGATCCAGGTAGCCGATTGATGCATAGAAGTTAAGTTTATCCGAACCGCCGTTTACGCTGGCGTTGTGTTCCTGCGAGAAGGCTGAGTTACGATAAACCACATCATACCAATCAACATCGTCGATACCATAGCCGTAACCATCGTCCCAAGTTACACCATTCTGCGAACCGATAGCGTAAACCAGCTTACCATCGGCAGTACGGCGTGTGCCAGGACCTACGGGTGTCGCCTCATGATACTCCTTGATGGCTGCCATACGATCAGCATCGAAGAATACCGACTGACCTTGATTGGTTTTTGCATCGTTCAACCACGAAGCGTAATCAACCGAGTTCATCATGTGCTTACCACGAATCAGGTTGCTGAAACGGAAACTGTTATTATAGTTAACCTTTACCTTACTATCCTTGGCACCATTCTTGGTGGTAATCAGGATAACGCCGAAAGGTGCGCGGCTACCATAGATTGATGATGCAGCAGCATCCTTCAGTACAGAGATGCTCTGGATATCCTGTGGGTTGATGGTGTTCAGGTCACCCTCCATACCATCGATCAGAATCAAAGGCGAACCGCTTGAACCCTCACCGATAGTGGCGGTACCACGAACGTTAATGCTGGGTGAAGCATCGAGCGAACCACTGGTTGATGCGATCTGCAATCCTGGAACGACACCCTGCAAAGCCTGAGCGGCATTAGCAACGGGACGCTGAGCCAGCTCGTCGCCATCAACAACAGAAACGGCACCCGTAAGGTTAACCTTCTTCTGGGTACCGAAACCTACTACTACTACCTCCTGAAGTGCCTTTGAATCCTCAAGAAGAATAATCTTCAGATTCTGTCCATTCACTTTGACAACCTGCGTCTTGTAACCAATGTAACTTACCTCAAGTTCCTGACCACGATTAGCATCAATCGCAAAGTTACCATTAAAATCACTGATAGAGCCGACCTGACCGCCTTTTACCTTAATAGTTGCTCCAATGATGGGTTCTCCCGCTGAGTCGACAATAATACCATTTACGATTGCCGACTGATGGATTTCATTTACTCCTCCTAAAGCCTTGGCTTGATTTGCCGGGACTGTAAGGAGCAACGTTGTCAAAGCAGATGCCAATAGGGCACGCTTTGATGACCATAGAAATACGTTGTTCATCTTTTAATAAATTAGTTGTTGATTAAATTGTTTAGTAATATACCTATTATACGTTAGTTGCTTTTTGTGCATGCAAAATTACGAAAATTATCCGGCAATGCTATCGCAAAGCCGAATAATTTTACATATTTTAATCATCGATTGAGATTGTAAAGCCATCAAGCAAGATTATCCTCCAATGTTGTTCGAAGTTGCTGAATGCCTTGATGATTATTGTCTAGAGCCTCAACCTCTGCTAAATACTTCTGTGCTTTTTCGGTATTGCCCATACCTGTGTAACCGAGCGCAAGCATATACTTACAATGAATAAGATTCTTCATATCAAGAGAGTCCTCCCAGATGAGCAAGTCGGGCAACGATACCGCAAAATAGTCCATAATCTGCTTTTCAAAAATATGCTGCTTACCATAGTTAATCAGTTTGAAAAAACGTCCATGGGCTTCATCAATACGCCCCAACTTGTAGAGGGCCAGTCCTTGATAGAAGATCTTATCAGGTTTTGCGTCGTTATAATACATAGCGGCAGCTGGCTCTTGTGGTCCTTTCGTAGCTTCTTCCCAACACCAGACAGCTTTTTCTTTCTGCCTAAGAGAATCATAGGCGATTCCTAGCAGATAGTAGAAATCGCTCTCCTGCGCACCATACAATTTTCCTTCACCAAGGTGATGAGGATAATCCAGGCACTCACTGAGCAAACGGATGGATTTTTTGTAATTCTTGTCGCAAAGAGCTTGCTTAGCCAGTTCCACGCGGCATATCTGATACTGAGTCGAAACTTTACCCTCGCCTCCTTCCCATGGATGGAAAAAGTGATTGTCAAGTTTTTGCATGGCCTCTTCATAGCGACCAATCTCGTTAAGCAAGGTAATCTCTTCTAATACAAGATCATCGCGACGCTGAATGAGCTGAGGATAACGCTGTAAAAAAGCAAGTCGTTCGCTGTGAGGACGATGTAGTCGTTTATAGAGCTGATCCAATTCCATCAGTACACGTTCATCGTTTTCATCAAGATGGAAAGCTCTCTCCATATATTCGAGAGCTTCCTCCTGACGATTCTGCTTATTAAAACGTCCCAAAGCAAGATTGCGCCATACTGTAGGGAATGTTGGATTGAGACGAGCGGAACGTTCCCAATTCTCGATAGCAAGTTCGTACTGACGGGCTGCGTAGTAGAGGCATCCAAGATAATAAGGAGCCTTAGCTCCTACCGGATTTTTCTCCTTGGCATTTTCAAGCGCAAGAATATCCTCTAAACGGTTAGGGAAGCAATAACTGCTATCAGCATTCTCAGCCTCGTCATATCTACCCATATAATAATAGGTCATAGGACTAGTTGCCTCCTCACTGATGGCCATCTCCCAAATAGCCTCAGCCTCTTCAGTAAGTCCTGCGGCCTGGTAATCAAGTGCTAATTCATCATAATTCTGGCTGCTATGTCGCAACATAGTCTTTATCTCATTGAGCATTGTCTGATCATGGGTTATCAGATATTGTTCATAACGACAACCATAATTGAAAAGATCGATATCTAACGATTCTCTGATGAGTGATAAGGCCTTATCTTTGCATTCCAACTTGCGCAGAACGGCCACTTTCAAGACACGGGCTTTGTGGTTATGCCAGTTGTTATTCAAGCAACGGTCTATTTCATCAAGAGCATCCTCATAGCGCCCCTGCATTGTACTGATTTTAGCAGCCTCAAAATAACCGGCATCTGCCCAAGCCTTACTCCATGTAGCTTTCCAAAAACAGTCATAAGCTTCATCGATTTGCCCTTGATATTTCAAAGCAAGAGCCAAATTATAGATAGGTTCGCTGTCGTATGGATTGGGATTGCGCTTTTGCGATAATTTGACTGCCTTGCGCAGATAATCCTCTGCTTTCTGGAAACATCCCTTGCGGATATACCATAATCCCATAGCATTCAGGCAGCGGATGTCATAAGGATCGCGACGAAGAGCCTCCTCATAATAGTCGGTAGCATTCCATGTGGCATGACGATACTGTTCCAGATGCAGACCCGTCAGATAGAGTTGTTCGTTAGTTTTCACCTGGTTTGGCAACAAGGCAGGCTCGGCACTATCAGGGACAGGACGAATAACATCAGCCTCAGCATGCCAGGAAAACACAATACGCTGGCCATATACAAAGCTTTTCACAATCTCAAAGCTAAGTTCGTCCATCTTGGCATCTTTAGTATCAACAGTTTCCGTAAGTACATTCTCTGGCGATACTGTTAGTTCCCTTTGGTAGTACATCTCCCCTTTGTCGTTGCGAAGAATAATAGAAACATGCTGTTTGTTTGTTGCAAAGAGTTTGAACTCAACCTTGCCATCGCCTACCTCATTAATATTGAATATCAGATCCTTGGTAGCCTGCTTCACCACACCCAACTCCCGATAGGGCATGAAATATTGAGTAAACATCTTTTCCTCGTAGGGCATCAGCCACGTGAAGTCTGGCTGATTCTCGGTATAGACACCAGCCATCAACTCTATATAAGGACGAAAGCCCTTACGCTCGATACCCCATCGTTTCATTTCCTCAGGTGTTGCCTCATCTGTCAGGTTGCGATCCCACGCACGACCGAAATCACCGTTGCCCCATGTCCATTGTTTCTTGCCTGGCGAGAAGTGATGACTAGCTACATGTAGCATACCTGCCTGAGTGTCGTTTTCGTAACCACCCTCAAAGTTAAAGCGAGAATTTATACCCATGTAACTCGTCGGTACATAGATATTCCTATAGTTCGAGATATCAACACCTGCTGAATAGTCCATCTTATAATAGGTACCCGTGGCGATGGGGAACGACGAAACAGCACGCTTTCCATGATCAAACACAGCGTTGATATCAGGCGGGAATACGCTCTGATAGGCATCGTTCACCTCTACAGCTGGGTTGGCCCACCAAAGGAAAGTCTGCGGCACATCTGTTCGATTATACAAGCGGCCCTTAATCTCAAGATAAGCACGACCCGGGTGCAATGTAAAGCCCGCCATACCCTTTTGATGAGACATCTTCTCCATCTCATTCACCCAAACACAAATACTGCCATCAGCATTCTCTTCGATACAAGTGTCGACAGGCATAAATGTTGTTGGACGATGGTGCTGCGGCCAGTTGAACTCAATACCGCCACTAATCCAAGGACCAGTAAGTCCGACAAGTGCCGGTTTGATGACATGATTATAGTACACAAAATGACGTTTGGCTATTTTGTCATAGGCCATCTGTACACGACCACCCAGTTCCGGCAATATCATCACTTTAATATATTCGTTTTCTATCCAGATAGCCTGATAGTCCTTATCCACCTTCTCATTGCTCATCGTCTCGATAACAGGATAAGGATAAACCACACCGCTACTGCCCTGATAGACACGTTTTTCAAGGAATATGGGGTTCTTTTCTGGTTTACCAACCTCATAGGTCGGAATTGTCACCATCTCTCGCCAAGCTTTTACCATCGTTATATAATTTCTTATATGACTAATTCATTTTCAAGTTCCTCCAAACTCTTTCCTTTGGTCTCTGGACAACAACGAAACAAGAATATAAAGGCACAGATACAGATACCACTATAAATCCAGAAGGTACCGCTGCTTCCAAGAGCAGCATTCATCGAGGGAAACGAGAATGTCAGAGTACAGCAGCCTACCCAGAGAGCAAAAGCACAGGTAGCCATCGCTATTCCTCTCACACGATTAGGGAATATCTCAGCCAAAAGAGTCCAGGTAACTGGGGCTAGCGTCATGGCATAGACCGATATTGCAGCAACAACAAGCGCAACCATCAATATGCCTGTCATACCCATAAAATAACAAGAACCCAAAATAAGATAAATCATCCCCAAGCCGCCAGCGCCTAACAGAACCAACGTACGACGCCCCCATTTCTCAATAGTATAAAGGGCTACAACAGTAAATACAACATTTGCTATACCAGTAATGACAATGTTGATAAACATATCGTCAACATCAAAGCCGGCGCCAACAAATATCTCTTGTGCATAGTTGAAGATAACGTTGGTACCACACCACTGCTGGAATACAGCAATTACAAGTCCCAACAGCAACACGTGTCTGTATTTATTTTGTAACAGCTCATTCATGCCTGCTTCCTTTTTCTTACTAAACGCTTGTGGCTCTGACTTCATCCTCAGATATACAGGACTCTCTGGAATAAACAAACTCATTAAAAGGAACAATGCGGCCGGCAACGTCTCCGCCCAGAACATCCAGCGCCAGCCCCATTCCACATTCCATACCTGAGTTGCTGCTACCGTTGTATCCTTGGCCAGCAGCCAATTCACGACCTGAGCACCTAAAATACCCAAAACAATAGTCATCTGATTAAGACTCACCATACGTCCTCTAATATCTGCCGGACTAACTTCCGCAATATACATTGGAGCCAGAGTAGAAGCTATACCTATACCAACACCTCCTATAAAGCGAGCTATATTAAATAAGGACAGATTACTAAAAAGACCCGTAGCAACAGCCGACACTGTAAACAATACGGCAGAAAGAACCAACAAAGGCTTACGCCCGTATCTATCGGCAGCACTCCCTGCTACCATAGCACCAACCAGGCAACCTATCAGAGCTGTTGACATCGCCACACCTTGTACCAAAGGAGAATCATTGATACCAAAGAACAACTCGTAGAATGGTTTGGCACCACCGATAACTACCCAGTCGTAGCCGAAGAGCAATCCGCCCATTGCCGAAACGGCACAGATAAAATAGAGATATCCCTTACTATAACTCCGCATATTCCTTCATTGATTGTTTGCTGGGTGCAAAGGTACAATAGTTTTCGCTTCTACTATATAGAAAATACAACGAATTTATATGGATTATCTTACACTTACAAAGAACTACACCATCATCTGGATAATAAAAAGGAGTGCCCTCATTACTGAGAGCACTCTAAAACTGTTTTTTTGATATGTCCTAGTTCTAATTTAGGGAAGGCTGATAGCCTCAGAAGGACAAACACTAGCGCATGTGCCGCACTCTGTGCAAGCATCAGCATCAATTACATAGCGCTCTGCGCCTTCAGAAATAGCCTCTACTGGGCACTCACCTGCACATGTTCCACATGAAATGCAGTCTTCGCCAATTACGTATGCCATAATTTATAAAATTAAAGTTATTAATACTATATTATACTCACTTTTTGCGATGCAAAAGTACAACATTTCCTAGATAATACCAAATATTAGGTAGACTTTTTTTATTATTTATACATTGTCGAAATAACAAAACACATAATATCCCGTCTTTTTTTTCGTTATTATTTTAACTATGCATAGGAAGATTATTACCATTATAACTCTGCTTCTTGCGACAACATGTTTCTCGCAGAAACGCACTATCCAGCACAAGCCGTATATCGACTTGCGCCCCATGCATTTTGGCATCCTCGTAGGTATGAACCTACAGGATGTTGAATTCGAGAACATTGGTCCTCAGACAATAACCCTGGAAGACGGAATCACACAACAGCAGACTGTCGTATGCGATGCCGATCGATGGAATACCGGATTCTCAGTAGGCGTGCTGACCAACTTACGCCTGAACGAATATCTGAACCTACGTTTCTCGCCCACCATGCACTTCGGTGCCAAACACCTGACCTTCCACAATCTGACAAATATGGGCCAACAGGAAGGACTGCTACATGAGGAAAGGCAGGACATGAAGAACACCTACGTGGCATTCCCACTAGACTTGAAGTTCTGTGCTGAGCGGTGGAACAACTACCGTCCCTACATGACTGCTGGTATCAACCCGATGATCAATCTGACAGGCAAGAGTCAAGACTTTGTTCAACTAAAACGGAGCGACCTGTTCCTGGAAGTTGGATTGGGATGTGACTTCTATCTGCCATTCTTTAAGCTCATCCCCGAGCTGAAGTTCTGCTACAGTCTGAGCGATGCTATAGATCACAAGCATGCGGAAGAACTAAAGGATGCAAACAAACGTATATACACAAATGCTGTGACCAGCGGCCACAGCAAAATGATTGTTCTGACGTTTTACTTCGAATGATTATTTTTCAAGATTCAGAATAAGTTTACCCACGAAAGCACCATGCTTTCCGTTTTGATCAACGGGAATTAGCTTACCATTCTTATCGGGGGCATATTCGAGTGTAGGCATATAAGTATGAGTATGTCCTCCCAGCACAAGGTCACAACCTTCCGTCTGACTCAGGAACTTCTCATCACAATCGCCTTCAATGTTCCATCCAAGGTGAGAAACACAGATTACCAAATCGCACTTTTCCTGCTTACGGAGAATATCGATATACTTCTGTGCTGTTTCTGCAGGATCGAGGAAGGTGATACCCTCGCAATTGCCATCGAAGACAAGTCCTTTCATCTTTGGCGAGAGAGCAAAGACGCCAATCTTCACACCACTACGCTTCAGTATGATATAGGGTTTGACGAGACCTTCGAGCACCGTACCTGTACAGTCGTAGTTAGAACACACAATAGGAAAGTTTGCCATGCGGAAAAGACGAGCCATATTGTCCATACCAAAGTCGAACTCGTGGTTGCCGATAGTTGCGCAGTCATAACCCATTTCATTCATGAGACCAACCTCCACTTCACCTTTGAAAAGCGTATAATAGCCCGAGCCTTGGCTGAAGTCGCCAGAGTCGAAGAGCAGGAGGTCTGGGTTCTGGGCACGCTGTTCCTTAATCATATTAACACGACGGAGGAAACCCGCACGACCAGCAAGATCCTTATTATCAAGATTCGAACTAAGAGGCATGATGGTGGAATGGGTATCATTAGTATGGAGAATGACGAGTTGCTTTTGTTTCTTGGCACTCACTGCGAACACTGACAACAGCGCTACTATTATAATAAGGTGTAAACGTTTCATAACTATTTTACTTTTATACGTCCTTCAACTTGAGAATCGACAACCACGCCACGAGCCTGATGATCACGGAAATAATTCATAATAAGATAGCGTGTATTGTTGCTGGGATTGGCTGGTGCAACGACATTGGTGCCCTCTCTGAGAGCTGGCATGCCATCGTTACCTTCAATCAGATAGTTGATGGTTGCAACGCGATACTCTCCTTGAGGATTAATCTCCTGACCATATAGACGAGCAGAGAGCAGTCGTCCTGTATCATCAGGAGCCATTTCGATCTCAAGTTCTACTCCATGACTCACGCCCTCACCTCCCCTATAGGCAATCTGGCGGAACAGTTCAAGCATTTTCTCGCCAGAAAGTGTGGTAAAACAGATGCGGTTTTCAAAAGGAGCCACATCAAGCACATTACCATAAGTAACTTCCCCTTTGGTAAGATCGGCGCGGATACCACCCATATTGTAGACACCCAGTACAGGCGATTCACCGTAATCCTTAGCCGCCCACACCAAGATATCGGCCAACAAGTTAGAGAGATCACTCTCAGGACGAGTGGCGTGCATATTGTGTGCAACAATGCCCACGACGGGCCCCATGATACTATCGTTGATTCGCTTATAGGGAGCCAAAAAAGCAGTAGCCGAGGCATCCGGATTCTGATCGTAACGGCTGTCAACAATGATACGAGTGCGGTCAACGCTGGCAAGCTGATAATGCTTGGGGGCACAAGAAGCAATTATCAGCATGGCAAAAGCACTAAAAATAACTTGTTTCTTAAACATACTAAGTAGTTTTAATGGGGCAAAGATACAAAAAAAATAGAAATAATTGCATTTTAATTTATAAATATTTGGTATTTTGCTCACTTATTCGTACCTTTGCACCCGCTTTTCGGCGTAATCGCTGGCAGGAAGTATCGAGAGGCCTGTTATGTTGCGTTGGAACGATACAACAAATTTAATTATTTAAAGAATAAGATGGATTTAATTAAAGTTGCTGAAGAAGCATTTGCAACCGGCAAGAAGTTCCCAGAGTTCAAGGCTGGTGACACTATCACTGTCGCTTACAAAATTATCGAGGGTTCTAAGGAGCGTATCCAGCTCTATCGTGGTGTAGTCATCAAGATTGCAGGTCACGGTGACAAGAAGCGCTTCACTGTTCGTAAGATGTCAGGTACTGTTGGCGTAGAGCGTATCTTCCCAATCGAGTCTCCGAACATTGAGAGCATCGAGATCAACAAGGTAGGTAAGGTTCGTCGCGCTAAGCTTTACTATCTGCGCAAGCTCACTGGTAAGGCTGCCCGTATTAAGGAGAAGCGTCGTGCCATTACTGCTGAATAAGAAAAGCAAAAAAAAGAGAGGTTCCATTGCGGAGCCCCTTTTTTTATTTGTAATTCTCATCGGCACTGGTTTCACCATGAAGTGCCTCCTGAAAAGATTCCCAGTTCTGAAAGCCAACTAACAATGACAAACGGTCGAGGGTCTTACGATCCGGCTTCCTCAGAATCTCTTTCTCAACAGCCTCCAGCAATTTGCGGAGCGCAACGCGTTTCTTTTGCATAGTAAGAATATAATATAAGTTTGCTGCAAAATTACAAATAAAATTTGGCATTTCATTATTTTTACACTAATTTTGCACACAAAATAAAAAATAAAACTGCGATAACAATGAAAGAACTAGCACTCAAGTACGGATGCAATCCCAACCAGAAGCCCTCGCGTATTTTCATGGCTGAGGGCGAGTTACCCATCGAAGTGATTAACGGTCGCCCTGGATACATTAATTTCCTCGACGCCTTTAATGCATGGCAGCTTGTAAAAGAGCTGAAAGCAGCTACAGGCATGCCTGCCGCAGCCTCGTTTAAGCACGTGAGTCCTGCAGGTGCAGCCGTAGGCCTGCCCCTCTCAGACACGCTGAAGAAAATCTACTTCGTTGATGACGTAAAAGATCTGGACGAGAGTCCTATTGCATGTGCCTATGCAAGAGCACGCGGCGCCGACCGCATGTCAAGCTATGGAGACTTCGTAGCTCTGAGTGATACCTGCGATGCAACCACAGCCAAATTGCTGAAACGTGAAGTTAGCGATGGTGTAATTGCTCCCGATTTTACTCCTGAGGCTATTGAAATCCTAAAGGACAAGCGTAAGGGCACCTACAACGTGATCAAGATCGATCCTAGCTACGTACCTGAGCCTATCGAGCGCAAGCAGGTATTCGGCATCACCTTTGAGCAGGGCCGCAACGAGATTAAGCTCGATGACGAGGCACTGTTTGAGAACATGCCCACCAAAAACAAGACATTCACTCCTGAGGCCAAGCGCGACCTGATTATCGCCCTCATCACACTGAAATACACCCAGTCAAACTCAGTATGTTACGTAAAAGACGGTCAGGCCATTGGTATCGGTGCTGGTCAGCAGAGCCGTATTCACTGCACTCGTTTGGCAGGAAACAAGGCAGACATCTGGTGGTTGCGCCAGCATCCTAAAGTAATGAACCTGCCTTTCATCGACAACATCCGTCGTGCTGATCGTGACAATACTATTGACGTGTATATCTCAGAGGATCACGACGATGTACTACGTGAAGGAACCTGGCAGCAATTCTTCAAAGAAAAGCCAGAGGTACTGACTATGGAGGAGAAGAAGGAATGGATTGCAAAGAATACAAAGGTAGCCCTTGGTTCTGATGCATTCTTCCCGTTTGGCGACAACATTGAGCGCGCTCATAAGAGTGGTGTTGAGTTTATCGCACAGGCTGGTGGTTCGGTTCGCGATGACCATGTAATTGACACCTGTGACAAATATAACATCGCAATGGCATTTACAGGTGTCCGTCTGTTCCATCATTAAACCACATATATTAAAAACAGATTGATTATGGATGATTTTCAGAATATACTCGAAAACGGTATCAACTTCGGACGTGGAGGTGACAAGCCGAAAGATGATGGCAAGGTGAAGACCAAAGCCAAGAAAAAGCAGTATATCACTGGAGCGCACGGAAGCGGCAGTGCAAGGCAAAAAGCCAAGTATCGCGAGCAGCGTGCCAACAGACATAAGAAATAGGCAGAAAAGATAAGTCCCTCACCATTTTCGTTTAGTGAGGGACTTCTTTATTTTATTCTTCTTTTGAGAAAGCTTCCATCCTATTGATGGCATTTGTCAACTTGTCAATATTCTCACTGATGCGTTCATGCATTTCCTTTCGTTCCTGCTCTGTAAGACTAAAATCCGGACTACTCAGAACCTGAGAAAAGCCTGCAACGACATTCAGCGGTGTTCGAAGTTCGCGGCCCATTCCTGTAATGAAATGCAACTTCATATGGTTTGCCTTTTCAATCTTATCCAAAGCATTCTTCAGTTCCTTATTCTGTTTCCTTATCTTCCTAACCAACTGGCGACGGCCTAATATATATATAATAAGGAACGTAAGGAAAAGACCTATAATCCAATGACTCATACTTCTTATGAGTTCACGATTACTAGCTGCCTCTTCACGACTCAACATCAGATCACGCTCTGTAGAGATAATATCGAAATTGGCATTTTGGGTAACACTGAAAGCAGAATCAAGATCATTGTAGAGACTGCGCATGGAAGCATAACAACTCTTAACATCACCCGCTAGTGTGTAAACTCGAATCACACTCAGGGCACTATCTACATTCAAATGTTGATTCTTAATGATTTCGATTGCCTCATCATACCGGTGATTATAAGCAGCATGGGCTGCGTCCATTACGCCATCATAGCGATGATTAAAGCCTGGATCGTTACGACTCTTCAGGTAAGAATAGCGTTCATATATTAAATCGAAGTTCTTACCATCGTCGTCTGTAAGAAATGTAACAAATGCCTTTGTAGCCAACGATAGTGACAGGAACTCCATATTATCGATCTTCTTGGCCAGATCGATAGACTTATCAGCATAAGCTATTGCAGTCTTCGGGTCTGCAAGATTCAAGAGGTTAGCAAGATTCAGATAGGTGGTCATCGAGAACTTCGGATCACGATTACCTACCTGCTTCAATGCCTCAAGATAATAGCGTTTGGCCTTGGGAGTGTCGTAGCTTACACGATAGACATCGCCAAAAAGCCCCGTAGCCAGATAATAATATTCGGTATCGCCATTCTTGCGTACATCCTCGTCGAGTTCCTTGGCAGTCTTCATAGCCTGGTAGATGTGCATATGACGTACATCGTAGAAGCCCTCATTGCATTTAATCTTATAATAATCGGAAAGACGATTATTCTTCTTAAGAACTTCTTCATACTCATGGGCCTTCTTATAGAAATCTTCCTCTGCTCCTCCTTCATATAGTTCACGGAACTCGCGGAACATCTCCAGCATTTTCTCTTCCTCCTGTGCATGGATCGTTACAGAAGGGGAAAACAGAAAAAGCCAAACTAACAGGTTTGCTCTTAAATAAAACAATAATCTCTCACGGTGTACCATAATTCGAGTGCAAAAGTACAACCTTTCATCGAAACTAACAAATATTTGCAATAAAAAAACAAGATATTGCTTTGAAACAATGCAAAAAAATACTACCTTTGCAGCCCAAAGATACTATAACTACTGAGATATGAATCGAATAAAAATACTTTTAATCATAGTTTTACTGCTCTCATCAAACTTCATCAAGGCGCAGAAATACGTTGGTGGTGACATTTCGCTTCTCACAAAATACGAAGAGCACGGAGCCAATTATATGGACAAAGACGGTGCAGCCATTAATGATCTGTTGACTTTTCTGAAAGAGCAGGGCATGAACGCCATGAGAGTTCGCCTTTTCGTCGACCCCAGCCGTGCCTCAGAGAAGCAACAGGGCGAAGGCGTATGTCAGGATATTCCATACGTAAAGAAACTGGGTAAGAAGATTAAGGATGCAGGAATGAAGCTGATGCTCGATTTCCATTATAGCGACACCTGGGCCGACCCTGGACAACAGGATATACCTTTCTCATGGTCCGTTAACAGTTGGGGAATAGATCAATCCGTCTATAAGTACACCAAGGATTGTTTAGAGGAACTGGTAGCAGCAGGAGCCACACCTGATTTCATCCAGACAGGAAATGAAATCAGCTTCGGTATGCTTTGGGGCATGGAGGTCAATGGACAATACGAAGACTGGGAGCAGCAGGGGTGTCATCTCGAAGTGAACTCCGAATGGACTGGTTATACCGATAAACACTGGGACAACTTTACCAAATGTCTGAAAGCTGCAGGCAATGCATGCCGTGAGGTGTGCCCTGAGGCCAAGATTATCATCCATACGGAACAAGCAGCCAACACGGCACTCGTAACCGACTTTTACAAGCGGCTAGACGACAACAGCGTTGACTACGATATTATAGGCACCAGTTATTATCCTTACTTTCATTGCGACATCGCACAACTGAACACCACTATTACCAAGTTCGAACAGACTTTTCCATCGAAACAAATCATGGTAGTAGAGACCGGATGCGGCTATCGCTACAAGATGGGCGATAAGGAAACAGGATATCCTCTCACCTACGAGGGACAACAGAAGTTTACAGCAGACCTGATTACAATGCTGAACAAGCATCCTAACGTAAACGGACTCTTCTGGTGGTTCCTCGAAGCTAATGAGTATGGGCTCGACTGGAGCACCAAGCGCGTAACCGACAAATGGTATGATGCCTCACTCTTTGACAACGAGACAGGCCACGCCCTGCCAGCCCTATACGAACTGAAGAAGTTTGCTGATAGTTCCGCATCCTTCATACAACCATTATCAATCAATGGCTACAAGGACACAAATTGGTATGATTTGTGTGGTCGCAAACTCTCAGAAACGCCTAAGGTCAAGGGGGTCTATATCAACAATAAAAAGAAGTACGTAACAAAGTAATAGTTTGTCGTAATGAAACTATGAGTTAGTCGTAATGAAACCCCTAGTTTCATTACGACTAACTTCATGTCCTTAGAAATTCAGTTCTTTACCACGATAGAACTCGAGGAGCGCATGCTGGTAGAGATCCTCATAGCGAGCCTGAACCAAATCCGACTCTGCTTTCAGGTAGGCATTCTTGGCTTCATTAAACTCAGTGATTGTAGCCTTGCCATTCTCGTACTTGGCCTGCATCAACTCAAAGGCATCCTTTGAACTCTGGAGAGCTTCTTTTGAAGACTTCTCTTTGGTCTGAGCATTCAAAGCATTGTAGTATACCTGCTGAATCTCCTTATATAATGTCTTTTTAGTGTTGTCGACCTGTAGCTGCTGTGTTTCAAACTGAATCCGGGCATTGCGTACATTATTACGTGTCTGGAAACGATTAAAGATGGGCACATTCAGATTCAGGCTGATGCTCTGCGAGAAACGATCCTCAAGCTGTTTTCCAAAGCTATCATTGGAGCGGCCAGAATCGGTATAATAGTTCGTAGATAGTCCAGCGCCCAAAGAAAGTGTAGGATAGTGACCAGCCTGAGCCACCTTGATATTGTGCTCGTAGGCTTTCAAGCGCAGCTGCTGAGCAGCAATCTCCGGCTTTACTCCTAAAGCTTCTGCATAGACTTGATCAGGAGTAGTCATGAGAACCATGTCTGTAGGCAACTCGTCAGGGTTAGGACGCACGATAGCAAAACCATCGGGCGTAGGCAACTCAAGCAACTGAGTCAGTGTAAGCAGAGCCAAACGTGTGTTATTATCAGCCTGAGTAGCTGTCAAATGGCTGTTAGCCAGTGCAGCCTTCTGCTGAGAGAGTTCTGCCTCAGAAGCCTTACCATTCTCTACGAAAGCCTGAAGACGAGCCACCTGAGCTGAATCGATAGCAATCTGGCGATGAGCCACATCAGAGATCTCCATATCATAGAGAATCTGCACATAAGCCTGAGCCACCTGCATACGGATATCGTTCTTAGCCTTTTCTAAATCCGCAGTATAAGCTTCAAGATTCAGTTGATTCATCTTGATTTCATTAGGGATACGGAAGCCTGTAAAGAGAGGCATACTGGTATTAATCCCCATTGAAGTATTGGTCGTATTAGTATTCGCATAAGTATTATCGGAAGTCAAGCCACGACCAAAACTGAGGTTCTGCCCAACACTGGCACTGACATCCGGCAGACGCGAGTTCTTGGCTGTTGACAGTTGCAGTTCTTGCTGACGACACTGGTTGGCCTGCTGTTTGATACTGATATTATGTTCTACGGCATAATCGCAGCACTCACGAAGCCCCCACTGCTTCTGTGCCCATACTGGGCTGAATGAGAAATAGGAAATGATAAATGAAATCCCTATTACCCTCATCAAACAATGATTCTTTTTCTTCATTTTCATAACACTTATTCATTATTATCTTCGGCAATAATCTCTGGTCCACGAACCTTATCCTTGGTAGTCACGCCCTTCTTAATTTCAATGTTCACACCATCAGAAAGGCCTGTTTCAACCAGCTTGCGCTCATATGACTTCTGTTTTCCAGAACCTTTTATGATATATACAAAGGTGGAATCGCCACTGAACTCAATAGCGCTCTCAGGAATGCTAAGCACCTTCTCGGCCTTGTCCAATACAATTTCTGCATTAGCACTATAGCCAGAACGAATCTTGCCACCTTCAGTCAGTTTCACAGCAGCCTTAATCTCAAACTGGTTGGCACCGTTATTCTCAACAGCCTTTGGAGAGATATATTCCAAAGCCGCATCGAAACTCAGGTCCTGCAAGGCGCCGATAGTAATCTTCATAGGCATGCCACTGACCAGCTGACCTACTTCAGTCTCATCAATATTGCCACGGAAGATGAGATCGTTCATGTTGGCCACAGTAGCAATAGTGGTACCATCGTTAAAAGTGTTAGCCAAAATCACTGAGTTACCCACCTTTACAGGAACGTCGAGGATAACGCCACTAATTGTTGAACGGATGAGTGTAGACGAAGCCTTGGCATTCGACTGCGACACACCATCGCGAACCACTTGAAGCGCATCTATGGCAGCAGCCTTCTCTTCCTTTGCCTGCTGAAGGCTCTGTTTCACCTTATCATAGTCATCAGCAGAAACCAGTTTCTGGTTGTAAAGATTCTCTTCACGATTGAAGTTCACCTGAGCCTGCTGCAGATTAATCTCTGCCAGGCGTACACGCGCCTCAGCACTTGAGAGCTGCCCCATGTCAGGGATTACCTTAACCTTAGCTATCACATCTCCTGCATTCACATAGTCGCCAGGTTCCTTGTAGAGTTCTGTGATAATACCAGAAATCTGCGGCTTCACATTCACCTCGTTACGAGGTTCAATCTTTCCAGTGATGATCGTTGTCTTCTGAATGTTCTCCACCTTTGGAGTATACTCATTATAGACAACTTCCTTGGGTTGACCCTTCTTCCAGAGGAATACGAATGTTCCAATGAAAATCAAAGCGATAATCGCTGCGATAATAAGTTTTCTATACCTTTTCATACCTTATATTATTTATTGTTTTTTTTATTCTATATTGTTTTTACTCGTCCCTCATTGCATCAACAGGCTTGATGCTCATAGCCCTGGCCGCAGGGGCTAATCCTGCAAGCACGCCTAACGAGCTGACCACGAAGCCACAGAAAATGGCTTTCCAGAAACCTATCTGATAATGAGTGGTTATAATACCGTCTTCCATGCTTCCCATCTCCAACATCTGGAGTATCAACACTCCAAACAGGATGCCACTCATACCCGCGACAAGAGTTAAAACGATACTCTCTGATATAATCTGACTAAGAACCATCTTTGGCGTAGCTCCAATCGCTCTTCGAATACCAATCTCTGTAGTTCGCTCGCGCACTGTCACCATCATAATATTTGATACGCCAATAGCGCCAGCCAACAATGTTCCAATACCAACGAGCCAAATAAGTAAGTTCAAACCCGACATCAGGCTGTCAAGCATTTGGAATACCACTTCCGTATTAAACAACATCGCTCCCTGTTCATCTGTTGGGTCGACATAGTGAGCCCTTGCAATGGTTTCTCGGATTCGGTCTGATATTTTCGACATCACGACACCAGGCTTTGCGGTAACACCAATCAAATGTACGCGATTACCAAGATTATAGGCTTGTCGCATCTGAGAGAAAGGCAAACAGATACCCGTTCCAGGCTCTCCGTTAAAGCTTATACCTTCTGCAGCGCCAAAGTCTACACCCACAATCTGATAATAGGTAGAGTCTATACGGATAGATTTACCACAAGGATCGCCTCCATCCTTAAACAACTCCTGATACACCTTCTTCTGGATAACGCAGACCTTTCTGCGCTCCTTAATATCCATATCGTTGATGTAACGTCCATAGCGCAACAACGGTTCCTGAATGGCACAATACGAAGGCTCTACACCTGATACATTAATACTCGCCTTCCTATCGCCATAATAGGCAAAACTACTGCTACCAAACAAGATAGGGGTTACCACATCAAGCTCAGGCACCTGATGTTTGAGTCGTGCTACATCCTTATAGTCCATACTCCACCAACGGCCCTTGCGGAATCCCTTATATGGTTTCGAAGTATTCTGAGCCCAGATCATAGCAGAGTTAGTAGCAAAGCCCTGGAAATTCTTCTGAATCTGCTCCTTAATACCTGAACCTCCACCAATAAGTACAATAAGCATGAATACGCCCCAGAACACGCCAAATCCAGTAAGGAACGAGCGCAACTTATTACGAGTCAGCGTATCAAGTATTTCTCTATATGAGTCTATATCTATCTTCATAATCTTAATCTGCTCTTAATGCCTCGATGGGGCGGATTCTACTTGCTTTAAAGGCAGGGATTAGACCGGCTATCGTTCCAGCAATCACCATGACCATCGTTGCTTCGATACACACATCCAGTCCTACCGTCGGATCAATAAACATCGCCATCGAACCCGCTCCGAAGTCTGCCACTTGATGACCAGCCGTAGCATCCATATATTCATTAGCCGCTATGCCCAATACCATACCTATATAGCCAAAGAAGGTGGTAATGGTTACACTTTCGACAATAATCAGTTTCAGGATGCTCCATGGTTTAGCGCCAATGGCCTTACGAATACCGAACTCGTGAGTTCTCTCTTTCACCGTGATTAGCATGATGTTCGATACACCCACGATACCAGAGAGCAATGTCAGAAGTCCAACCACCCATAGCGCCGTATGGATAACTTTTACCGCCAGATCCATCTGAAGACTCTGTCTGTAGTTATTACGGATCCAGATAGCACTTTCATCTTCTGGATGAACATGGTGATTCTCATTCAGACGCTTGCGATAGGCCTTCTCAAATTCTAAATTCTCTCCGTCGGATTCCAGACCGTGAAAAGTAAACTCGATACGTCCTGCATCATCGTCCTTGGCTCCATAGATGCGTTTGATAGCTGAATATGAAGAATAAGCATCTGCTCGGCTGTTTTCTCTCTCCTTATAGATGCCTACCACTTTAAAGGCAAAATTGCCCACCTTAACATAAGTACCCAACAGTTTTTTATAGTCTTTCGGGCAAAGCTCTTTTGCCTGCTTATTGCTTACGATAAGCACTTTACGACTCTGATTTATATCAACATCATTGATAAAACGGCCGTAAAGCATCTCCATTTTCTCAATCTTTGTATGGTTTGGGTAGACGCCACAGACAGAGGTTGAGATATACTGCTGTCCCAAACTAATGGTTGCAGAAGTACGATACTGCGCTCCCACCTCATCAATATTCTCCTTAAATTCCGTCTCCGTAGTATTGATGTCACGCTTTTGGAGATTGACCCAGCGACCTTCCTTAAAACCATGATACGCTTTTGAGGTTTCGCCACCATAGACGATCATCGAAGACGACAAGAAGCGCTGGTTTTGCAAGATCGTAGCATTTATGAGGCCATTGCCCGAGCCCAGCAGCACAATGAGCATAAAGATTCCCCATGCCACAGCAAAGCCTGTAAGCGTAGTACGCAGTTTGTTGCGCCTGGCAGTCGACCATATTTCACTTACTATATCTCTCATAATCTATTTACTTCATCATGCCGTTGATACCGAATGGACTTGCGTTGTGATCGAGGTTCTCCTCTATCTGACCAATAATTCCGTCTTTGATGTGGACAATTTTATTAGTCTCATTCGCCACACCACTCTCATGAGTCACTACGACAATAGTCATACCATCTTCCTGATTCAGCCTTTTGAGCAACTGCATCACCTCCACAGAGGTCTTCGAGTCGAGTGCGCCCGTAGGCTCGTCGGCCAGAATAATCTGTGGTTTGGTGATGAGCGCTCTGGCTATTGCCACACGTTGTTTCTGTCCTCCCGACAGTTCGTTAGGGTAATGGTCAGCCCAATCAAGCAGTCCCAGACGGTCCAAATAGTCTAAAGCCATCTGGTGACGCTTCTTGCGACCGACCCCCTGATAGAATAATGGCAACTCAACGTTTTCCACGGCGGTTTTGAAAGAGATGAGATTAAATGATTGGAATATAAAGCCTATCATGTGGTTACGATACTCAGCTGCTTTACGCTCTGAGAGGTCCCAGATAGGCACTCCGGCTAACTCATAGGTACCAGAATCATAATTATCCAATATACCTAATATATTTAATAATGTGGATTTTCCTGAGCCTGAAGCGCCCATAATAGAAACGAACTCACCTTTAGCGATGTCGAGCGAGATGCCCTTTAATACATGAAGCGGCTGAGCTCCCTGGTAGGTTTTGTTGATGTCTTGTAAGTGTATCATAAAAACAACCTTCTTACCTTATTTTACTATTTACCTTTTGTTATTACTATTTTTGTCCGTTTGACGCTCATTATCATCGAAAAGTTTCAAATTATTGAAGAAAACTCTCATTCTTTAACATTTTGTAAGTTTCTATAAGCTTCTTCAACATCCCCAATACTAATATCGAGCAAGTTCATTTGGCGGAAGAGTTCTGGCAAGCGCTCTTTCATAAACTCCTGCTTACGGGCTTTCATGATCTGCTTCTTTGCACCTTTGGTCACAAAATAACCTAATCCGCGCTTATTGTAGATAATCTCTTCACGAGCCAGCTGTTCATAAGCCTTCACTGCAGTATTGGTGTTCACTTCCAGTAGCACGGCATACTCACGAACGCTAGGTATACGGTCGTCGTCTTGATATACTCCAGAGAGTATCTCATCACAAAGGCGGTCGGCCATTTGAATATAGATGGGTTTATCGTTTGAAAAAATCATAATTAGTCCACTTATTAGTTATTAACTGAAAACCTTTAAAGATATGATACGACGCCCAGTAGTTAAAACAGGCGAGAAGAGGCAGTACCACAACGAGTACATAAGCCATAGCACCCACCGATGCATCTATACATACATTATCTTCCCACTTAGTCTGAAATATTGAAATCTCGAAATACATCAGTACTCTTCCAAACAGAGCCACGACTAAGATGATTACCATACTCGTCAGGACGAAGGAATACTTACGTAGCAGCGTTCCTCCGAGTACATAGGCCGAGTGGACCCATAGGATGATGACTGCAAGCAACGTCCTTTCCATCATGTTATATGAGAAACTGGATGTATCATTAAATCTAGGCGTCATGTGATCCAACAGTTCTGGAATGCCCGAAACCCATTCTTCGCCATATGTCAAACTACGGAATATCATTCTGGCCGTGTCTCCGACAGCAAACGACAGGAAAGTACAGAAAGTCCATATAACCGTTACAAAAATCACCGCCGAAAGGTACTTCTCTATGTTTGATGCCGGCAACATGAGAAAGGCCTCACGCCTTGCATTCTTATTTATATCAGAGAATATTTGGCTCACACCGATAGCTAAGCCAATGACGATAAATACAGCAAAGAATCCTGCTATACTGTCTATGATATATTCAGAGGATTGTCCTTTATGAAAATACCAAAACAACCACTCGCCAAAGAACGTTACTAGCGCATATCCTATCGTCCACATCAGCCACGGGTAGAAGATTACACTCAGATACCAACGGAACGTCTTACTGAATCTACATATATTGAAACTGTTCATAATCAATTTGTTATTACTATTCACTTTATATCTCTTACAGATTCACGAACTTTCCAACCGCTTGTGTCCTGCAGAAGAGCCTATAAGACAGCCAGAAGTTTACAAAGAGCCATAACACATAGATGACATCCTCAATCACAAGCTCATGCGTAGAAGCTTTACTACTAATGCCAACAGTCTTTTCTGGACTCAGAAATAAAAGCAGCATACACAGTACAATAAGAACCAATGTCGTGAGTATCCAGGCATACTTGTTCGATCTGAAAAATGTGCCGCCAAGTACATAGCAAGAGTGGAGAGACAGCGAAAAGATAATAACTGTATAAATAGCTGCAGCAGGCACATATTGCACGGGTAACATAATAGAGCTCAATCTCTGATATATATCGGTTGTTACGAACAGGACATTCTCACTCCCCATCAGCGTGTTCACCGCATACTGAATCAGGTCTGCAGAGAAAAAAGCAACCAGATATATAGGCATCAGGACGATCCACGTGGAATAGCGCATCAGGTATTTCTCAAAATTCGATGCAGGCAACATCAGCAACATCTGAAGATCGTGCTTGCCTTTCATACTCGTGAACATCGTTGACGGACCTATGATAAAATTGACCAATAATACCGCTATCGTTATCACAGAACACATAGCATAGTTACGGTTAGCCCCGTTGACGTTGAACTGAAAAAAGTTTGTTGTATTCGCAAGGAACAACAAGGTCAGCAAGACAAACACCTGGAGAAACTTCCTCAGATAGAAGCTTTTGTCGCAGGTCAGCGACCATTGTGCCAGTTTCCTAAATCTATGAATATTAAACTGTATCATACGCTCACCTCCTTAAATTCTACCCTGGGTTACAGCATTAAACAGCAATTCAAGATTTACCTGAGTCTCAGGATTGTCCTCTTTACGAGGCGCAATCACCGCATTACCCTGAAGTGAAGGTTCTGAATAAAGCACATCGCCCATCTGGTCTGGAGTACGATACTCAAAGGTGTACTTCTCCTGAATCTCAGCCACTGGCGCATCAAGCAACAGTTTCTGCTGAGAGAGAATCAGAATATGGTCGAGCAAGGCCTCTACATCGTGCACCTGGTGGGTAGAAATGATTAGTGTACGGTCGCCCGTCATATACTGTGTCACGACCTTTCTGAACTGCGACTTCGAAGGAATATCGAGTCCGTTAGTCGGTTCGTCCATCAGCAGCACCTTAGTATTGGCAGCAAGAGCAAAAGCCATGAAAACCTTCTTCTTCTGGCCCATCGAAAGAGCATTCAACTTCACATCAGTCGTAAGATCGAAATCCTTCAGACAGCCCTCTAACACCGTCGTACTGAACAAAGGATAGAAAGGACGGTTTATCTTAACATACTCATTTAGTGTCATAGAAGGAAGATTAAACTCCTCGGGTACAATGAAGATATCCTGAAGTGTTTCCGGCCTTCTCTTCTTCGTTTCAATACCATCAAAGCTTACGCTTCCTTTCTTAGGTCTCAGCAGTCCACTTATCAGATACAGCAGAGTTGATTTGCCCGTACCATTCTTACCAAGCAAACCGTAAATATTATCTTGTTTCAGTTCCAGACTGAAATCATCAAATACCAGATGTTTACCTCCGGCATACTTAAAACTAATGTTTTTTACTTCTATCATAACGATCTAATATTGTTGATAATTACTTCTGTTATAGTGTACCACCTCAATAGTACACTGCAAAAGTAAGACTAATAGTAGTATCTTCCAAACTTTTTGGAAGAAATCTTCGATTATTTAACACACTTTAAGTTTTCACCTCCGCGTGTACCTAAATTAGATAGAAGTAAATTAACGGGCATCGACACCCCACATCATTTTCTCACGAAGCGTATTGAAGTAACGCTGACCAGAACGCTTCACTACCTTCACATCAAATGGTGCACGACGAAGCGTAATTCTCGTTCCCTCCTTGCATTTCTCCGAGCGGCCATCTATTGCAATGAGGAAATTATGGCTACGGCTCTCTACGGTAAGCGAGATTTCAGAAGAGTCTGACAATACAATAGGGCGAATATTCATAGAATGAGGCGCAACAGCCGTCATGGAAAAGACTTTAGTGCCAGGAACGATAATGGGGCCACCATTCGAAAGCGAATAAGCCGTAGAACCCGTAGGAGTGCTTATCACCAAACCGTCAGCCTGATAGGTTGTCAGATACTCACCGTTAATATTTGCACGGATAGAAATCATCGAGGCTGTATCGCGTTTCAGAATAGCCACATCGTTCAGTGCGCAGTCGAAGCCTTCCAGCTTCTCACCATCCAATTCTACCTGTATCAGCGCACGGTTCTCTATAGAATATTCCTCTGCATAGAGTGCATCCATACACCTCTCAATATCCGAAGGACTTACATCGGCAAGAAATCCCAGTCGCCCCATGTTCACGCCAAGAATAGGAATCATCTTCTGACGCACACGACTGGCAGCTTTCAAGAAGGTTCCGTCCCCTCCCATTGAAATGACGAAGTCGGCATCAAAGTCATCACCCGTAAATGTTTTGGCCGCATCGATACTGATACGCTGGTTATCTTTCAGAAAGAAATAATATTCCATGTCAACATACAACTCTGCGTCATGCTCTGCCAAGCACGAGAGCACCTTCTGAATCGAGGCCGACTTCTTGGTCTGATAGATATTACCAAAAAGGGCAAATCTGAGTTTCCGACTTTCCATAATTACTTGTTTTGGTTGCAAAAATACAAAAAAAGCCACAGAATAAACAGATTCTCAAAGTTTTTTTATTATCTTTGCGCTCAGATAACTTCAAAAAGAAAATAATATGGCAAAAGTTTATGTATTCCTAGCAGACGGCTTCGAGGATGTAGAAGCTTTAATTCCCGTTGACGTATTGCGTCGCGGCGGCGTTGATGTGATAACGGTGAGTACCACCGAGTTTCCGCTTGTAGAGTCGGCTCATGGTGTAAACGTCGAAGCAGACATCCAGTTCGAGCAAGGCGACTATTCTGATGCCGATCTGCTGATGCTGCCAGGCGGTATGCCAGGAGCCAGCAACCTGTTTGCCCACGAGGGCGTGCGTCAGGCACTGAAGGCTCACTTCGAGGCAGGCAAGAAAATCTCAGCTATCTGTGCTGCTCCCGCTGTTGTACTGGCACCACTTGGCATCCTTGATGGCAGAAAGGCCACCTGCTACCCTGGTTTTGAGTCAGAACTAAAGAATGCACAATATACTGGTGATCTCGTTACTGTCGATGGCAACATCATCACAGCCGAAGGACCTGCTGCAGCATTCCCTTACGCCTATGAGCTCCTCACCCAGTTAGTCAACAAAGAAACCTCCGACCAGATAGCCGAAGGCATGCGTTTCAAACACCTCATGGTATAATTATGGATTATGTAATCATAGTGGCTGGTGGAAAGGGGTTGCGCATGGGGAGCGACATCCCCAAGCAGTTTCTGCCTGTTGGCGGGAAACCAGTGCTAATGCGTACGCTAGAACGATTCCGTGCATACTCAGCCGATTTGTGCATCATCCTTGTATTACCAAAGGCTCAGCAAGACTACTGGCATGAACTCTGCAAAAAGTATGCCTTCAACGTGGATTATCTGTTGGCTGATGGCGGACAGACACGTTTCCATTCCGTACAGAACGGACTAGCCTTGGTACCCAACGACGCACAGGGCGTGGTAGGCGTGCATGATGGCGTGCGCCCTTTCCCCGATATCGACGTTATCCGCAAATGCTACGAGACTGCCCGCAAAAAGAAAGCTGTCATTCCCGTGATTCCCGTCGTCGAGACTATCCGTCAACTATCTTGCAATAGTTCGAGAACAGTTCCTCGCGATGAGTTCCGTCTTGTGCAGACTCCGCAAACATTCGACATCCAACTGTTAAAGGCTGCCAATCAGCAGCCCTACAATGATGGTTTCACCGACGATGCCTCTGTCGTAGAAAGCTACGGACAAGAAATCACCCTTGTTGAGGGCAACCGCGAGAACATTAAAATCACGACCCCCTACGATCTCAAAATCGCAGAGATCCTTATCTGAATGGACATACTAGACCAAGACATACAATATCTCCCTGGTGTAGGACCTAACCGTAAAAAGATTCTGGGCGACGAACTCGGCATCCACACTTACGGCGATCTGCTCTACAATTATCCTTATAAGTATGTCGACCGTTCCAAATTCTACAGCATCCATGAGTTGACAGGTGATATGCCCTTTGTACAGATCGTTGGTCATATCCTCAGTTTTGAGACTTTCGCAATGGGGCCTCGCAAAGAGCGCGTGGTGGCTCACTTCACCGATGGCACAGGCATCATGGATCTTGTTTGGTTCCAAGGCGGCAAATACGCCAAACAGTCGTACAAGATAGGAAAAGACTATATCATCTTCGGCAAACCCACCATCTTCAACAACCGCATTAACGTCACCCATCCCGACATCGAAGAGATTAGAGACGACGGTCAGGAGCAGATAAACCTCGGACTGCGCCCTTACTATTCCACGACGGAAAATATGAAGAAACGGGCGCTCAATTCAAAGTCTATTGAGAAACTGACACGAGGGTTACTTGAGAAACTACCTCCGCTTCCAGAGACCATTCCAGACTTCATCACCGCACCCCACTTCCTGATGTCGCGTGACAGAGCCCTACGCGCCATCCACAACCCAATGGATTTCAAGGAGTTGGACCGAGCCAGAGTACGTCTCAAGTTTGAAGAACTATTCTTTATTCAACTCAACATCTTGCGCTACGCCAGTGACCAGCGGCGCAAATACCGTGGCTACGTATTCTCGAAAGTTGGCCGGCAATTCAACACCTTCTTCCACGACCACCTGCCTTTCCCCTTGACAGAAGCCCAAAAGCGTGTAATCCGCGAGATACGTACCGACACCGGCAGTGGACGTCAGATGAATCGTCTTCTCCAGGGCGACGTCGGCTCTGGCAAAACCCTCGTAGCCCTCATGTCAATGCTCATCGCCATTGACAACGGCTACCAGGCCTGTATCATGGCACCTACCGAGATTCTTGCCGAACAGCACCTTCAAACTATTATGCAGTTTCTCAAAGGGATGGACCTGCGCGTGGCACTGCTGACAGGAATCGTGAAAGGCAAACGTCGCGACGAAGTACTTGAGGGACTGATGGACGGTACCATCGACATTCTCATTGGAACCCATGCCATAATCGAGGATACCGTACAATTCGCACGCCTCGGCTTCGTGGTAGTCGACGAACAACACCGCTTTGGTGTGGCACAGCGTGCCAAACTATGGAGCAAGAGTCCAAATCCTCCTCATGTGCTCGTGATGACAGCCACGCCAATCCCCCGCACTCTTGCCATGACACTCTATGGTGACCTTGACGTAAGCGTTATCGATGAGCTGCCACCAGGACGCAAACCAGTAAGGACTACCCATGTCTTCGACTCCCGCATGACCTCGCTCTACGATGGCATCCGCCAACAAATCCGTGAGGGACGTCAGGTGTATATTGTATTCCCGCTCATCGAAGAAAGTGAGAAGAGTGATTTGAAGAATCTTGAAGATGGCTTCGAAGTGTTGCGGCAGGCCTTCCCTGAATTCCGTCTCAGTAAGGTACATGGCCGCATGAAGCCAAAGGAGAAGGAAGAAGAGATGCAGCGGTTTGTCAGTGGCGAGACCCAGATACTCGTAGCCACCACCGTCATCGAGGTTGGTGTCAATGTGCCCAATGCCTCCGTGATGGTCATCCTCGACGCCCAGCGCTTCGGTCTCTCCCAGCTCCATCAACTCCGTGGACGCGTAGGCCGTGGTGCCGACCAGAGTTTCTGTATTCTCGTCACGCCTCCCAGACTCAGCGAAGAAACCCGTAAGCGCATTGACATCATGTGTGACACTAACGATGGTTTCCGCATTGCCGAGGCCGACCTGAAACTGCGCGGCCCCGGCGACTTAGAAGGCACCCAGCAGAGCGGCATGGCTTTCGACTTGAAGATTGCCGACATTGCCCGTGACGGACAGATTGTGCAAATGGCCCGCGACGAAGCGCAAAAAGTTATCGATGACGACCCAGAGTGCCAGTCAGATCGTTATTTTATGCTTTGGAATCGGTTGCGCCAACTCCGAAAAGCCAATGTCAATTGGGCTGCTATTTCCTAGCGAAAGTGTTAAAACAATAAAAAACTTTGTTAACGGAGACAGCTTTCTGCATGTTTTTGGAATAAATTATCTATCTTTGCAAACGATAATTTTGCTCTAACAGACAAACCATATCCGTAATGATAACAATTAAAATTTTAAAGTCGGCTGCATTATTGACATTTATGGCCTTTACATCTACCCCTGCTCAGGGGCAGGATCTGTTGGCCCGTCAGGCTCCTGTGGATCGCAAGATGAAAGCCGTCGACTCTATAGTTCTCAACAGACTGATTGAGCAGGAAATGTTTGAGAACCCCTCAGGTGATCTTTATGACGAATGGAGTAATAACCTTACCCATTATTCAGGCGTTACCCTCCCCGACGAGGCCACTATCGACCTCCGTGGTTTCTGTATGCCAACAGAAAGCCGCGTTGTAACCTCTAACTTCGGTGCCCGCTGGGGACGTCAGCATAAGGGTCTTGACATCAAAGTGTATATTGGCGATACCATCCGCGCTGCATTCAGTGGTAAGGTTCGCATCGTAAAATATGAGCCCCGTGGCTATGGTAAGTATGTCGTTATCCGCCACCACAATGGTTTGGAAACATATTACGGTCACATGTCGAAACAGCTCGTACGTGAAAATGAAGAAGTAAAGGCAGGCGACCCCATCGGTCTTGGCGGTAATACCGGACGCAGCACAGGCTCTCACCTCCATTTCGAGACCCGTCTCTGCGGTGTAGCTCTGAACCCTGCCCTGATGTTCGACTTCCGCAATCAGGACGTTACGGGCGACTTCTACACCTTCCGTCGCAGTAAGTATGCGGCAGAATCAGCTCAGGCCACTCGTCTGCGCGGTGCCAATGCAGGCAAGAACAGTAGTCGTTTTTCATCTGATGCCGACGACGATTCAGAACTTGCTATTGCAGCCCCCTCTGCATCGTTTGCACCTGAGGTTCACCTCCACAAGGTCAAGAAAGGTGAGACGCTTCAGTCTATCGCCCGCAAGTGTCACACCACTGTCGACGCCCTCTGTAAACTTAACCGCATCGGCAAGAACATCCGCCTGATGCCAGGACAGATTCTGAAATACAATTAAGTGAAAACATCATAACGATGAGAAGCCTCGCTCTGATATGAGCGAGGCTTTCTTTATAGTAAAAAGCAAGGAGCTTTTGTTATTAAAAGGTACCATTCAGTCATTAAGACGTGTTTTTTACAAAAAACGAGCATCTCGCTAAAGAACAGAGTAGTTGCAATACTCACTTTTCACCCCACACTTCTTACACTTCCCACACCCAAAGCAAAGATCGGTTAGGTGTGGGAAGTGTAAGAAGTGTGGGGTATTTTTAGCATATGACAACTATCTATATTATAGATCACTTTTACCAAGTAACAAAAATACAAACATTTTATTTTGTATTATACTCATTTTTTCTTATCTTTGCATCATGAAAGATGGTTTTGAGCATTTTTATATCAGTTGGTATTCCCGAGCTAAAAATTTTGCACGGGAATATGTCCTTGATGATGTAGAGGCTGAAAACATTGTCCAAGATGTATTCATAAAAGTATATGAACGCTGGAATCTATTTGACGAGAATATTAATCTGACAAGCTATTTTTTTACAGCCATCAAGAATGAATCGCTAAAAACACTTCGCAAGAAACTGACTGTCGAAAAAGCAAAGGAGAGAATCCAGAAAGAGTATACAATGGAAATAAGGTTACGATATGACTCTCTTGAATCGCTCAACACTGCCTTCTCTGACGAAAAAAGTATTGAGGATTTACTCTATGACGCTCTAAATAAACTGCCCGAAAGATGCAGGCAAATATTTGTCATGAGTAAATTGAAAGGGAAGAAGCAGAAACAGATAGCCGAAGAACTTGGGATATCCGTTAACACCGTAGAAGTACAAATGGGTATAGCCTATAAGAAACTGCGAGAAGAACTTAAAGACTATCTGCCTATCATTCTTTTCCTTTTTGGATTTATTAACAAACAATAAGATCCTACAATTAGTGGTTTCTGTAATCACTCTGATTATATACATATTAAGAACAAGAAAGCGAAATGGACGAGAGGGTTATAAAATACTATCAGAAGGAATTAAACAATACTGAGCAGATTAAGCTACTCGGTGAGGCAGAGTCAGATTCTCAGTTGAGAAAAGACATGATGGATATCCAGAACATCCTATCGCTTACAGATCTGGAAGCTTCTCTAGCCGATTTTGATGCAGGAAGTAAAGGTTATCGTCACTTCCTTAGTATCCGCCGCAAGCAAAGGGCAAGCATTATCAGTCTAACAATATTACGCTATGCCGCAGTATTTCTCATCGGTATATTCAGCACATGGTTTATTTATAGCCAGCTGCAGAGTTCTGCAGAAAGCTCAATAGCACAAGTTTTAACCGTACCAGATGGTCAGCGAGCACATATAGTCTTACCAGACGGCAGTACCGTATGGGTAAACGCCCATTCGAAACTACGATATCTGTCTTCATTTAACAAGGAGCGTAAAGTAGAGCTTTCGGGTGAGGCATATTTTGATGTCGTGAAAGACGAAGGGCATCCATTTATTGTAACTACTAACGGGCAACAGAATATTAAGGTGTTAGGTACCAGCTTCAACGTATTCGCATATCCTGACGAACCTCTTACCGTCTCACTTTTACGAGGAAAAGTCGAAGTTTCCGAACTGAAGGACGAAAAGGACCATGCTGTCTTATTACCTAATCAGCAATTAACGGAGAAAGATGGTCGTTTTGTGATTAGTGCTATCGAAGAAGATCCCATTATGTGGAAAGACGGCATCTATTTATTCTCCAAGCAACGTATGAAAACCATTATCAAAAAATTAGAACTTTATTATGATGTACACATAACCGTGAAAGACGCTGCCATTGAGAATCTGGAGGTATCCTGTAAATTCCGCCAGCGTGATGGTGTTATGGAAATTCTGCGACTCATCCAAAAGGTTCACCCCTTTAAGATTGAGAAGAATGATGAAACGAATGAAATTACACTCTACCATTAGTTATAGATAAAAAAAGTTAAACATAACATTTCTTTAAAAAAAGTAAGATTTTCATTAATGGATTTGGCGATGCTTGGGGTTATATAGACAGAATTGGAAATTCAACCAACTAAATATTAATAAAATTAAAATCTATCAAGATGAAATCCAAAGCAAACCTAATTCTAAAAAAGGCAAGGATTCTGCTAACCATCTGCTTTGTCCAGTGCTTCGTTCTGGTATCACAAGCTCAAAACCAGAATCTAAAGTTACCTTCGAAGACTGTAACCATTTCGCAGTTCTTTAATGCAATCGAGAAGCAAACAGACTTTTTGCTCGTTTACAGTGATGTCGATTTGGACGTCAAATCGAAAGTGTCGTTTGGTCAGACTTCTGGCAAATTGAAGATTTTCATGGATCAGTTTGTCAAGGACAGGGAAATCTCTTATGAGTTCACCACCAACAAGTACATCGTACTTTCCAAGCAACCTGCAAAAGACAGCTATCATTTAGGTTCACCCGGCAGTCATCCGAGAGTAACTGGTGTCGTGCTCGATATGAGCGGAGAACCACTGATTGGTGCTACAGTATTAGAAAAAGGGAAAAAGAATGGTGTTATCACAAATATAAATGGTGAGTTTTCCATAGAAGCCCCTTTAGGAAGTACACTGATTGTCAGTTATGTTGGCTATAAGTCCAAGGAAGTAAAAGCAGGGAATAATCTGAGAATAGTCATTGAAGATGATTCACAGGTACTTAACGAGACTGTAGTTGTAGGCTATGCAACACAAAAGAAAGCCAACTTGACTGGTGCCGTAGCATCGGTAGATGCCAGTAAGCAGTTTGAAGGCCGCGTAATATCTGATGTAGGTCGTGGTCTGCAGGGAGCTGTTGCAGGACTTACCATCACCGACCCTCAAGGTGAGGTGGGTTCAAACCCGAAGATGAAGATTCGTGGTGCCATCGGCTCTTATGAAGGAGGTTCTTCACCACTGATTTTGCTTGACAACGTAGAAATACCTTCGCTTCAAGTTGTTAATCCTGATGACATTGAATCGATTACCGTTTTGAAGGATGCAGCTTCAGCCTCTATCTACGGATCAAAAGGAGCCTTCGGCGTAGTATTGCTCACTTCAAAGAAGGGCGCAAAAACGGATAAGATATCTTTCTCATATACAGGAAACCTAGCATGGGAGAATCTCTCAAAGAGTTATGATGTTGCAGGAGTCAACGGTCTCCAGTACATGCTGGACTGCCGTGCTCGTGAGAAAGACAGCATGCATACCGGTCACTATTCTTACGACGGACTTTATACAGGTTCTTACTTCCGAACAAGTGAACAATCTATCCAGAAGACCAAGGAATGGATTAGCAAATATGGAAGCATGGGAGCCGACGACCCAATGGTCTATGGCCGTGACTGGTACTATGAAAGTGGTCGAATCTATGGTATCCGTCCATACAACATCTACGACTATATTATCAAAGAGAATGCACCCTCTACCAAGCATAATATTACCGTCAATGGTAAAAAGGGTAATACAACTTTCAATATCGGACTAGGATATCTGAGTCAAGACGGTATGTTCAGTACTTGTACAGACAATTTCAAGAAATATAATGCCTCTGTCAAACTCGAGACTGAAGTAAACAAGTTCCTAACCGTACGAGGCGGTATGATGTTCTCGTCGTTCAATAAGAGATATCCGTTCTTGACCGAGTCGGGCAGCGACGGTCCTTGGATCTACCTCTACCGATGGTCACCTCTAATGCCTCTGGGCTACAATGAAGACGGCGAAATTATCCGCTCGGCTCAGAGCGCAACGATGCAGGCAGGCACTCAAAGTCAGAAGACTAATTATTCGAGTGTAAATATGGGCGTAACCATCACACCTCTCAAGAACTGGGAAATCAAGGCAGACTACACCTATTATAATAAGGAGTATATAGCCACTTATCCTGGTTCCACGCTGAGTGCTGCATCCTACCGCGACACCCCTATTGTCCGCAGAGACGCAGATGGCAACAAGATATATGTCAACAGCGAGGGACAAGTAGTAAGTGCAGACAGCGAGGGAGCCATGCTCTCCTACAAACTGCCGTATATGGCAAACTACAATGGTGCTGACAAGCCAAACCTCTACAAACGTAGCCACGAGAACTCTTACAGCCACACGCTCAACGCCTATACCGACTACACGCTGAGGGTAATGGATGTACACGACTTTAAGTTCATGGTGGGATTAAACCTGACTACCTACGATGCAACCAGCCAAAGCACACAGGTTACAGAACTCACCAATTTCGAAAACCCACAATTTGCCTTCGGAACCGGTACGTGGACTGGTGATGGTGGAGCATCATGGTCATCACAACTTGGCTATTTTGGCCGACTGAATTATGCCTATGCCGATAAATACCTCTTCGAGGCCAACCTACGCTACGACGGGACCTCAAAATTCCCAACAGACCTTCGATGGAAATGGTTCCCTTCTTTCTCTGCAGGATGGCGCATCAGCGAGGAGAAGTTCATGAACTGGTCGAAAGTTTTCCTTTCGTCCATGAAAGTAAGAGGTTCTTGGGGATCAATTGGCGACCAGACTGTCAGTTCGTCGCTCTATATTCCTACGATGGGCACAGGCTTCAGCAGCTGGATTGGCGGAAGCGGCACAAAAGTGTTCTATGTCGATACACCATCTGCCGTATCAGCATCCATCAGTTGGCAGAAAATTGAGACACTCGACTTAGGCGTTGACATTCGACTGTTTAACAATGAGTTAGGACTTACCTTTGACTGGTATCAGCGTGACACGAAGAACATGATTGTACCAACCGATGGTGTAAATACCGTCACCTATGGTGCCAGCGCACCAAAGGCTAATAATGGCCAGCTACGCACCAAAGGATGGGAACTGACAATCGACTACAACCACCGTTTTGCCAATGGATTAGGCATCTACGGTCAATTTAGCATTGCCGACAACAAGTCTGTCGTTAAGAAATTCGGTGACACCAAGAATCTGAGTGACTGGTATGTCGGTAAGGAATACGGAGAAATATGGGGATTCCAAGTAGACCGTTTGTATCAGTGGGATGACTTTGAAACAGATGGCAATGGTAACCTGATTTACCGGGCACTGACAGAAGCTGACACAGATGATGCAAACTGTGTAGGCAAGATGTCATACATACTCAAGCCCAATGCCGATGGTTCAAAACCTGTATATCAGTCGTATTTCGAGGGGAGCAGTTTCCATTTTGGTCCTGGTGATGTAAAATATAAGGATGCCGATGGTGATGGATGTCTCTCAAAAGGTACACAAACGGTGAATGATCATGGTGACCTTGTAAAAATAGGAAACTCCACTCCAAGATTCGAATACAGTTTCCGTATCGGTGCAGACTGGAAAGGATTCGACCTGAGCCTGATGTTCCAAGGTATCGGTAAACGTAAAATCTGGGGACAAGGACCGCTTTGTATTGCCGGTTATAAGTACTCCGATGGTTGCATGGCAGCAGCTATTGCCGATGATTACTGGACAGAGACCAATACTAATGCATTTTATCCAGCAGCTGCAGGCATGAGTTCCAGCAACGACAACTATAATTTCATGATCAACGACCGCTATATCCTGAATATGGCCTATCTGCGACTGAAGAACCTGACATTCGGCTATACGATACCGCATACCCTTTCAGGAAAAATCGGAATCGACAAGGCACGATTCTACTTTACTGCAGAGAATCTGCTGACATGGGACAAACTCCGCGGCCTTCCCATCGACCCAGAGGTTGAAACAGGCAACACATATTTCGGCAGTCCTCAAGGACGCACGGGAGTGGGTACTCCTACTTTCAAAACAGTTTCTATCGGTGTACAGTTGAACTTCTAAAAGCATAAAACAATGAAAAAGATTATATATTCCTTTCTGTTCCTTACCGCAGCTCTATTATGCGGATGTAGCGATCTGCTTGACAGGGAATCGCTGACTACAATGGAGGACACCAACTATTGGCGTTCAGAGAGTGACTTGCGTTCTTACGCCAACCACTTCTATGAGATATTCTTCCCAGGATATGGCCTTGAATGGGATCGTGACTGGGCATACTCCTATTCTACAGGGTTCTGCGACGACTTCGTCAGCGAAGGGACGCAATCATACTTTACTAACAAAGTACCAACCTCGTTGGGATCGAAGAGTGAGTCACGCGGTTGTTCAACAGAATATTACGGACCGACATGGGGTTTTGGAGTAATCCGCTCGCTGAACATTTTTATCGACCGTCTGAACACTGTTGCCAGAAACAATGTCGACGATGAGACTTTCCGTCACTGGATGGGCGTAGCTAAATTCCTGAAAGGATTCCAATATGCAGACCTTGTCAGTGTCTATGGTGATGTGCCATACTTTGCCAATGTTGTCGAGGACGATGATCCTGACACAATGTATAAGGATCGTGATGCACGCGGTGCTGTCATGGATAGTGTATACGTGCTCTTCAACTATGCACTAGACAATATGCGAGACGATGACGGAGCCCTGTTCCTCAACAAGTATATAGCTGCAGGATACATCAGTCGTTTCATGCTCAACGAGGGCACATGGCAGAAATACCATGGAACGGAACGTGGCGGCGGAGATGCCAACCGAGCCAAGAAATATCTGGAGCTGGCGGTAAAAGCGGGCGACATGGTGATTAATAGTGGCAAATGGAGCTTTGACAGCGACTATAAGAGTCTGTTTGCATCGTTCGATCTAAGTAGTAACAAAGAGGTTCTGTTCTATCGCCATTATGATGCGGCACTCAACATCACACACGCTATAGGCTCTTACAACGGAGGATCGGAAAGTGAGACGGGTGTGAACCTGGCCTTTATCAAAGCTTTCAACTGTAGTGATGGTAAACCCTACACCATCTCAGAGGTCGAGGGTGCCAACGACTTCAGTCTGGAGAATCTGGCAAAAACCAGGGATCCGCGTTTTGATGCCTGTTTCTACAACAAGCCAGATGTCAATTCCTCGTCATTGATATACCATTATAAATATGCTTCAAAAGAGGCTCTTCAGTATTATGAGGCAACACATAATGTCATTAAGCCAACATGGTACTCAGACTTCAATGAGAACGATGCCCCACTGATGAGATTGGGCGAAATCGTGCTCAACTGGCTTGAAGCTAAGGAAGAACTGGCACTGAGTTATGGTGGTACGGCTGTCACACAGACAGATCTGGACAGAAGCATCAACGCCATCCGCAAACGACCTTTAGACGAGGATGCAAAGTCACGTGGCATACAGCAGACGAAAGCCCTTGACATTAATGCTATTCCTGAGGATCCAGCACGCGATAGCGACGTGCCTGCGCTACTATGGGAAATCCGTCGTGAGCGCCGTATGGAACTTTTCAATGAGGGTAACCGCATTAAGGACTTGCGCCGCTGGCATAAGCTCAACTATATGGACTACAACCGAGATGCCGACAATTACCTCGGCCCGTGGATAGACTTCTCGAAAGAGATAGTAATGCCAAATAATGACACCAATGAATACCTCGACAAACTTGTTGGCGTGCTGACAGTCCAGAAAAAGGATGGTAGCAGAGTAACCTACGATGGTAGCAATGCCAGTGAAATGGTAGGCTTCTATGTTGTTCGTAACGCCACAAACCGAGAGCCATTCAGCGATCGTAACTATCTGGCTCCCATCGGACAGCAACAGATTGACGACTATAGTCAGCGCGGATACACACTGACGCAGACCTATGGTTGGTGATTCTGAAGAAGCCGTAACCGATACCGACTACATAGTCACGACAACAACAAAGACACACTACGGAAAGCAGTGTGAAACGGGTTGTACCAATAAACCAACTAACAGAAATATAAAAATATAAATAATTGGACATATGAAGAAGTATCTTTCAATAATCATGATATCTGCCTTATGCCTAGGCTGTTCATACGATAAGGACGAGTTAACTGATCGTGTCTCTGAGGACTCTTCTGAAATCATTTCTACACGTGGCGAATCCAAGACACCCATTATCGAATATTTCTGGAGAAAAGAGAACGTAATGCCTGATTTTGACTATATGACACATGTCATCGTCTCGAAAGCAGTATTTGAGACTCCTTACGATGGCACTCTCAAACTAAAAAGCGGCGCATTAAAGATGGCTCAGCTGATGGATCTGAAGAAGAAAAACAATAGCGACGTAAAAGTTATCCTGATGGTCGGAGGTTGGGGCGTTGACGGATTCAGTCAGATAGCAAAAGACAACAACAAAGTGAAGAAATTCATCAGTAGCTGTAGTCGTTTAATTGATTCTTTACACTTAGACGGTATTGACATTGACTGGGAATATCCGGGAAACGCGACCTCGCAAAAAATCGGGTACAGTTCCAACGACAAGGAGAACCTCACCAAAATGATGAAGACTATCCGAGAGACTTTCGATAAGTATTATAAGAGTCATCCGAAGATCCTGTCTATTGATGTCAGTGCTAATCATCCCGATTATTACGACATGAAGAATCTCATCAAGTACGTCAACTACGTCAATGTTATGACCTATGACATGGGCGAGCCTCCGTATCACAATTCGCCATTACATTCATCACCGATGACCAAGTCATCATGTAATACATCTATATTAAGTTATATCAGTGCCGGCGTTCCCGAATCACAGCTTGTCATGGGAATTCCATTCTACGGTCATGCCAATGGCGAAAACAGCGAACTGAAGGAGGATATTTCTTATAGTGCAGTAAAGGAGCTGATAAAGAAAGACGATAAATACACCCAGATGTGGGATGACGATGCATGCGTCCCCTATCTTGTCTGGAAAGGTCACTCTACCAATATCTGTTCTTTTGAAAATGCATCCTCTATTGCAGACAAATGCAAATACATCAAGAAAAAAGGACTGGCCGGTGCAATGGTCTGGTCATACGATCATGATGATAATGAAGGAACACTACGCCAAGCCCTAAGAAAAGGACTATGGAACTATTAATAATAAAACATTTATATAAATAAAGACTTATGAACAACCTCAGAATTACTATTTTCTGTATGGTGGCGGGACTCTACCTCGGCGTCCGTGCCCAGACATCCATGACAGAACTGCGTGCTCATCTGGATCTGGCCACAGGAAATTATTGTAACTACCCCTCCCCCTCAGGACATATCACCCCGGCTCCTGCTGGCTATGAGCCCTTTTATGTGACTCACTATGGCCGCCACGGAGCCCGCTATATGACAGGCGACAAAGAGTATAAATACACTATCGGCAGAATGGACACAGCACAGACTCTTGGTCTGCTGACAGCTTACGGCAAGGAAGTGCTGCAGCGCCTGAATATTGCCGCTGCCAATGCTCACCATAGGGCTGGCGACCTGACCCAGCTCGGCGCACGCCAGCATCGCGCCATCGCCCATCGTCTGATGGTGAACTATCCGTCGCTGATGTCGCAACCACTCCATGTTAAGGCCAACTCTTCTACAGTCAGGCGCTGCATGCTCAGTATGGCAAACTTCTGTCAGGAGATGTTAATCATGAACCCCAATCTTGACATCACGATGGATGCCAGTGAACACGACATGTACTACATGATTGCCAACGACAGCATTGTCATTCCCAAATCAGAGAAGGACGATGAATTGTATGAAAAGCTCGACAGCTTCCGTCATAAGATGCTCAACGGCCGTCATCAGTTTGAACTGCTGTTCACCAACCCAGAAGCTGCCGGAAAGTTCATTGACAACTATAAGTTTACCGACGCACTGTGGAACATTGCCGCCGACATGTATTGTCTGCCAGAACTCAACCTGTCGTTCAACGACCTGTTTACCGACGATGAGTTCATCGATGGTTTCCGCTCATATAATGCCAGTTGGTGTCTATGGGAGGGACTGATGCCTGGAGCACAGCCCAATCAGTACGCTCACTTCCCGCTTCTGGTCAACTTCCTTGACGAAGCAGACCTTATGATTCGCTCAGGGAAGAGCGGTGTACGACTGCGTTTCGGCCACGACAGTACCGTATTACCCTTTGCCTATATCCTCGGGCTGAAAGAAGCCATGCAGGGAACAGACGATATGGAGAACCTACATAACCATTTCGCTTTATACCGTCTGATTCCAATGGCCGCAAACATTCAACTCATCTTCTTCCGCAAACAAGGCTCTGATGATATTCTTGTCAAGTTCCTGATGAACGAAAACGAGACCTCTATTCCCATTCAGACTGACAGCTACCCGTTCTATCACTGGAAAGATGTGGAAAGCTACTACCGCAACATGCTGAAAGAAGCTAATATTACCTATAAGAAATAAAGCATCGACCTTATGAACTACCGTATCATTCCCCTGTTTATATCTCTGGCAATGACTGTTACGGCAACGGCCCAGACATCAAAGGAAGAAATCTATAAAGACATCTATCGCACAGGCTCAAACTACTTTGCCTATCCCAAGCCGAAGACCCAGAAGCTGACAATGGCGCCCAAAGGCTACGAGCCCTTCTATATCAGTCACTACGGGCGACACGGCTCACGCTACATGTCGAATAACGACTACTATGTCACGGCCATCAACAAACTTGACAGCGCCCGTCAGTTTGGCATTCTCTCAGCGAAAGGTGAAGATGTACTTGCCAAACTACAGATTGGATATGCCGACGCATGGCACCGCGAAGGCGACCTCTCAAAACTTGGTGCACGGCAGCACCGCGAGATAGCTCATCGCATGTATGAGCGTTTCCACGAGTTGCTGTCTCAGCCTCTGCAAATCGATGCGAAATCATCAACATCACGTCGCTGTATGCTGAGTATGTTCAACTTCTGTCAGGAATTACAGATCATGAACCCCAACTTGGAGATTGCCATGGACGCCAGTAAACGCGACATGAAGTACGTCGTTGAGAATCTCAGCATCAAACCTAAAGCGACAGCGCAGAGTGAGACCTACGAGCAGCAGCGTTCTGCCATTTTCGAACGAGCCCACAACTCCGACCGTCTGATGGCATCGTTGTTCACCGACGTACCTCGTGCTAGCCTGTTCGTCGATGGCAGGATGCTGATGGAAGCTCTTTACAATGTGGCAGAAGACCTGCAGAACGTGCCCGAGCTGAACATCTCGCTGATAGACATCTTCACTAAGGATGAGCTGTTTAACATGTGGACTGGCTATAATGCCGGCTGGCTATTATCAGCAGGTCTCATTCCCGGCTCGACTCCCAACTATCTGCAACAGAAAGAAGTGCTCGACAGCATCGTCAGCACGGCCGACCATGTGATCCATGCCGGCAAACCTTGCATGACACTCCGGTTCAGTCATGACAGTTCTGTTCTGCCATTAAGTTTCTTGTTTGGTTTAAAGGAGGCTATGGGAGGTACGTCTGATATAGAGAATCTGTATAAGCATATCTCCATTGATAAAATTATCCCAATGGCAGCCAATATCCAGTTAATCTTCTACCGTAAAAAGGGCTCCGATGACATTCTTGTCAAATTCCTACTCAACGAGAACGAGACTTCTGTACCTGCCCTTAAGACAAACTGTGCCCCCTATTATCACTGGTCTGATGTCAAGGAATACCTAATCACGAAGCATGAATAAGATATTCTTATTGGTAGCATTACTCATAACCACCATTCAGGCAGATGGGCAGAACGTACCAAAGATTGAGCAGAGCACAGCCGACAGTCTCAATTTCTCTGGTGGAAAGGTCGTTACCGCTTATGTGACCTCCTGGTCCGAAACTATTCCCGACCCAATGGAAATGACTCATATCAATTATGCCTTTGGTCATGTAAGCCCATCTTTTGATGGTGTCGTTATAGACAATGTCAATCGTCTCAAGCAGATTGTTGCCCTTAAGAAACAGAACCCGAAGTTGAAAGTCATGCTTTCCGTAGGGGGATGGAGGAGTGGCCGTTTCAGCGAGATGGCTTCTTCGTCAGTCACCCGTAAACGTTTTGCCGACTCCTGCTGTCAGATAGTAAAGGATCTTGGTCTTGACGGTATAGACATTGACTGGGAATATCCCACTCAATCTACAGCCCAGATATCATCATCGCCAGATGACACAAAGAATTTCACGCTTCTCATGCACGACCTTCGCTCTGCCTTGGGGGAACAGCTCATTCTTTCGTGTGCTACTATTGCCAGTGCGGAATATATCGACTTTAAGGAATGTATTCAATACCTGGACATGGTCAATGTGATGTCATATGACATGGGCGACCCTCCTTATCATCACTCTGCCCTATACCCATCAGAGATTACAGACTGGATGACGACCTCACAAGCCGTTGAAGCCCATCTCTCATCAGGAGTTCCCCGGGAGAAGTTAGTCATGGGTATTCCTTTATATGGACGAGGCGTGACAGAGAACGATGGAAGCATGACGGAATGCTGGCATTCGAAATCGGAGGTTCCCTTTTGGGCTGATAAGGACGGGCAACTTGTCTATGGATATGAAAACGAGCGATCTGTCGGCATCAAATGTCAGTACGTCATAGACCACGACCTTAAAGGATGCATGTACTGGGAATATGGCGGCAAGGAGCAAGAACCTCTTCGTCATCGCATCCGCACTCTTTTATTAAAAAAATCAGACGAAGGAAAACTTGTCCAAAGTCCAGAAATACATCAAAGGTACTGAAGCAAAGAAAAATCCCCGACGACTAATCGGGGATTTTTCTTATTAATATGTCATTTTAGGCTCAAGCTCTTTGGCTTGGTCAATCATTTTCTGTACTTCGCTGACGGCAGGCACACGATTGCAGATGTTCTTGGCATCGTTCACCTCAACAAGTTTCGGCTGCAGGTTCTCTGCCAGACGATGACGGAACTCCTTCACGGTGTCAACGCCAGCGGCTTCGAGCAGTTCGGCAAACTGCGGTCCTACGCCATTGATACGGAACAGGTCAGCATGGTTTGTCCACTTCAGAATCAGTTTCTCGCTGATGCCGGTTGCCTCTGCCAGCTCCTTGCGCCCCTTGGGAGCAGCGCATTTCTCAAGCAGTTCGCTCACCTTGTTGATACCAGCTGCTACGAGTTTCTCAGCGTAAACGTCGCCTACACCTTCAATGTCGATAATCTTGTAATCCATAATCTTTAAAGTTTTAAGTTAATGATAAATGGTTTTTGTACGGGGCAAATATACAAAAAAACTCACAGATTAATCGGAATTACGAAGTTTTTTTTTAATTTTGCAACAAAATTAACAGTATGATGACAGCCTTATATATTATAATAGGTGTGGCGGTAGGCGCCGTGTTGCTCTACCTGCTCATGGACCGTAAGATGGACGCGCTCCGCATTGAGGGCGGCAAGAAAGACATAGAGCTCTCCATGAAGGGTGAGCAGTTGCAAGAGGCCACCAGTCGTCTGCACCATCTGGAAGCCGAGAACAAGGATCTTCACGCCAGGGCTGAGGCCCAGGGGCGTGAGCTGCAGCTGGTGCGCCAGCAGATTGAAGCAGAACGTGGAGAGCGCAAGGAGGAGAGTGAGAAGCGAGACGCCCAGTTTATGAACATGGCGCAGCAGGTGCTGGAGCGCAGTGCCTCGAAGCTGAAAGAGTCGAATACCGAGACGATGACAGGCATCACCCAGCCGCTGAAAGACGCCATTGCCAACATGCAGAAAGCCATCGACGAGAACAGCAAGGGCACCGTGGCACAGGCAGCTTCGTTCCGCGAGCAGATACGCCTGATGATGGAACAGACCCAGCAGCTTGGCGAGCGTGCCGAGAGCCTCACCAACGTGCTCCGCCGCGACAATAAGGTGAGTGGCAACATGGGCGAGATTATTCTTGGCGACCTGCTGTCGAGTCAGGGTCTTACCGAGGGCATTCACTATGAGGTGCAGACCCGTTTGCGCGACGAGATGGGCCGTCCCTTGAAGCACGACGAGACGGGCAAGGAGATGCAGCCCGACGTGATACTGCATTACCCTCAGGGCCAGGATGCCATTGTCGACTCAAAGGTGTCGCTCGTTGCCTATGAGAAATATGTCAATGCCGAGACGCCAGAGGAGAAGGAGCGCTACCTGCAGGATCATATCAAGAGTGTGCGCAGCCATGTGAACGAGTTGGCGCGTAAAGACTATTCCAAGTATATCAAGAACGGGCGCGACGCAGTAGACTTCGTGATTATGTTCGTGCCCTTCGAGTCGTCGTTACAGCTGGCCCTCGCCAATGACCCTACCCTCTGGCGCGAGGCTTTCGAGAAGAAGGTCTTTGTCACAGGAGAGCAGAATCTGCTGGGCATCCTCCACATGATACACATTGCCTGGGTGCAGAACCAGCAGGCCGAGAACCAGCAGAAGGTGTTCGGACTGGCCGAGCAGCTGCTCGACCGTCTGGGCGACTTCGTACATCGCTATAATGAGCTGGGCGAGAAGATCCACAAGGTGCAGGAGGCTTACGACAGTGCAAACAACAAGCTCATCACGGGTCGCCAGAGTGTGGCTCAGAAAGGCCGCGAGCTTGTTGACCTCGGTGCCAAGGAGAATGCCAACCGCAAGATTCCCATGCCCGAAATCGGACTAGAGTAGAGATATAAAGTGAAGATCTTAGTCAGCGAAGATATTTGGAGTTTTAATCTCGAGACGGCTTTGAGGGAAATCTCTGAGCAGCGACGGGAACAGGCCCTGAAGTTCAAATACGAACAAGGGCAGAGGCTCTGCGTGCTCGCCTACCAGCTGCTGAAACAGGCACTGAAAGAGGAATACGGCATCACGGAGAATCCCATCTTCGAATATAATGAACATGGCAAGCCATCCATCGTGGGTCATCCTGAGATATTCTTCAACCTGAGCCACTGCAAAGAGGCGGCAGTCTGTGCCATCAGTGATCAGCCCGTCGGCATCGACGTGGAGAGCATCCGCGAGTTCAAGGAGTCGCTGATGCGCTATACCATGAACGATGACGAGACTGAACAGATTACACAGTCGGCGCAGCCCGATGCCTCCTTCATCAGCCTCTGGACCATGAAAGAAGCCACGCTAAAGCTTCTGGGCACAGGCATCAGCAGTGACCTCAAGACCGTCATCGACCCCACTAAATATAAATATACCACCGTCAACCGACAGCGGTATATCTATACTATATCCGAGTTCTTATAATCACTTCACCAGATTCCCGAGGATATCACGGGTCAGCTCCTTGGTGATGGTACGTGTGGCAGCACTCGTGGCATTCTTCACCACACGGCCCTTGGCCGATGTCCTCGACTTCGTCTTCTTACCCGTCACCTTGTCGCTCACATACGTGCCAAGGATGGTGGCCAGCGTCGAGGTGATAGCTGTCAGCACAGCCTTCCACACCTTACTCATCATGCCCGCCTTCTTTTTCTCGGCCTTTGCTTCTGCAGGCTTCGGGATGTCTATCTCAGCCGCCTGCTGCTCGGCTTCTGCCAACTGGCGGTCGGCCTCGGCCACGAGCACCTCAAAGGCACTCTCACGATCCACCGGTGTATCGTATTTACCATAGATGCGGCTCTGCTTGATGATGTCAAGGCGCTGCCCCTCGGTTACGGCACCGATCTGCGACAGCGGGAACAGAATCTTTGCACGCTCAACGATGCTGGGGGCACCCTTCTCGTCGAGGAAGCTCACCAGCGCCTCACCCGTCTCGAGGTTCATAATAGCCTCGTCGGTCTTGAACTCCGGATTGGCACGGAAGGTGTCGGCGGCGGTCTTCACGGCCTTCTGGTCTTTCGGCGTATAGGCACGCAGAGCATGCTGCACACGGTTGCCCAACTGTCCGAGTATATTCTCAGGAATGTCCGTCGGACTCTGGGTGATGAAATAGATGCCCACACCCTTCGAACGAATCAGTCGTATCACCTGCTCTATCTTGTCAAGCAACGCCTTCGAGGTGCCATCGAACAGCATGTGCGCCTCGTCGAAGAAGAACACCAGCTTGGGCAGCTCCATATCGCCCACCTCGGGCAGCGTTGAATAGAGCTCGGAGAGCAGCCACAGCAGGAACGTTGAGTAGAGCTTGGGCTGCATCATCAGCTTGTCGGCAGCCAGCACGCTCATCACGCCCTTACCCCCTTCGGTCTGCATCAGATCGTAGATGTCGAACGAGGGCTCGCCGAAGAACTTATCGGCCCCCTGACTTTCCAACTGCAACAGAGCGCGTTGGATAGCGCCTACCGTGGTAGTCGAGATATTGCCATACTTCGTAGTGTACTCCTTGGCATGCTGCGATACCCAGTCGAGCATCGAGCGAAGGTCCTTCAGGTCAATGAGCAGCAGACCGCGCTCGTCGGCTATGCGGAACACGATGTTCAGCACTCCGTCCTGCGTCTCGTTCAGCTGCATCAGTCTCGACAGCAGCTGAGGCCCCATCTGCGAGATGGTGGCACGCATGGGATGTCCCTGCTCACCGAATACATCAAAGAATCTTACGGGACAACTCTGGAACTCAGGATTCTCAATCTGGAACTCGGGCAGGCGCTTCTCTATGAATCCACTCAACTTGCCCACCTGTGAGATACCGCTCAGGTCGCCCTTCATGTCGGCCATGAAACAGGGTACGCCTGCCTGACAGAAGGTTTCAGCCATCACCTGCAGGGTAACGGTCTTTCCTGTACCTGTGGCTCCCGCAATCAGTCCGTGACGGTTTGCCATCTTACCTGTAATGCTGAGCGCGCCGTTGGCGCAGTGGGCTATATAGAGCCCTCTTTCCTTGTCGTACATAAGATTTATAGCTTTAAAATTTTTGGCAAAGATAATAAATTATTCTCAGATTATTCGTACCTTTGCCAAAAATTTGTTGAAATATGAAGTTTTTTAGAACCATAGCCCTCTGTCTCCTGATGGGAGCAGCGATAGGAGTAAGCGCTCAGACTGAGGCCGGCGACGACCTCGACAGTAAGTATGCAACCGAACTGATCAAGCCGGGAACCGTGGCTCCCGACTTCAACATGGTGACCCCGAGCGGCGAGAAGTTCCAGTTCTCGGCTTTTGCCAAGGGCAAGACCGTGGTGCTCGACTTCTGGGCATCGTGGTGCCCCGACTGCCGTAAGGACGCCCCCGAGGTGGTGCGCCTCTATCAGACCTATCATCAGAAGGGCGTAGCCTTCCTCGGCATCTCGATGGATACCGACGTAGAGGCCTGGAAGAACGCCATCGGGAAGTTCGGCATCGAATACCCGCAGGTCAGCGAACTCAAGAAGTTCAAGGAGACCGATATTGCCAAGGCCTACGGTGTGAAATGGATCCCTTCGATGGTGGTTATCGCCCCCGACGGCAAGGTGGTTCTCTCCACTGTCGACCTCACGAAGCTCGAACGGTATCTGAAGGAACTCTGATCCCCGATTCCCCCTTTTAGATTTTGCGGATATGTCCGCCTCGGCGCACGCGCTTAGCTACGTGCCCGTCTTCATCGTATGCGGAAACCTGCTCCAGCGTGCAGTCGTTGGTAAAGGCTCTCACGATTCGCTGGTCGCCGGCATTGATGCGGTGGCCCTGAGGTGTGTACTTACATACGATGTCCTTCACGTGTTTCTGCACACTGAACTCCTCAGGACTGTCTACACACTCACTGCGAATGCTGAGGTAGAACTTCCCCAGCTCGTTGAGGTTCACCACCATGCCGTCTTTCAACCCGTTCTCCACTTCCTCCTGAAGGGCCGTGATGACGGCTCGAACGTCGGCACGTGTTACTGAGCAGCGGTTCTGGATACGTCGTTCAATCTCGTCCATCGTCAGCTCTCCCTGCTTCAGGGTGTGGGCAAACCACTTCTTGTATACACTACTACCTTTGATGTTGCTTTGTCTTAATGTGAAATGTAATGCCATAACAGTTTGTATTTAGTATCTGATTCGCTGGCAAAGATAAGCATTTCTCCTGACATATACAAGCCCTAAACATGACAAATATATGCCCAATAGATGTAATTTAGATTATTTTGCAAAACAATTTAGACTAAATTGCAGAGCAAAATAGATTAAATTGGTGAGCAATTTAGTCTAAATTGCAATCATGCAGATAGTCTTTGTCACCTTTGCAGCTATGCTCTGGCAGCCAAAAGAGAAGGCTCTTCCAATTGCGGAAGAGCCTTCTGTCTCTGTAAATATGCCTCTTAAGCCGGGGAGTTTGCTAATTTTTTAAGCTAGCTTTATTTGGGCCAAGCACATAGACGGGTGAACCGTCACTGCTCTCGTTGACAACCTTATCACCATACTTCACCGTTTCTTTGTTATCCCCGTAAACCATGACAAACGACGTCACTCCAGCCAAAGTTCCAATTACAGGCTCATCGGCATCATCGTCAAGATCATTCTCGAACAGGGCCTTGCCAGCATGCTTGATGTATCTCTCGTTCACCTTAGCCCATGTCTCACCTGCGTTATATTGCACACAAAGGACAGGAGCCAGCATCATCGGAATTTTACGAACTGAAGATATCTCTGCATCCACACCTCTTGATCCTACCGGAACAACATCAATTACCAGATCCTTCACCATAATAGGATAGACAACTTCAACCGATTTTTTATTTAAGTTTTCAATCTGGTCGGTTTTGTCAACACCGTTAACGGCGATGCCCTTGAAATCGAGGATGAGCATATGGGGATAACCGAACTGTTCATACGTGTTGTTGGCAAGGTTGAAGACAATGATCGAAGAGGTCAGCTCCTGATACCCATCTTCTCCGAATTCCATCTTTGTGTCAACAACAAGTCTGATCTGATCGTCTTTTGCATCATACGTCAGTTTGGTCTTACCCAGGGCCTCTTCAATGTCTTCCTCTTTATCTGAGCCCTCACTTAATTCTACAGACTTAAAAACAAACTTTCCGTTCTGTCTCTTAAACTTCACCTGCAAATCTTTAGCGTCACCTTTCAACGCAAAACTAGTAAAAGCCATGTCGATGGTTACCACTGCACCCTCATCAAGAGCTTCTGCAAGTACGGAATTTGATTCTACAGGATTGTCTGAAAGACCAAGGATGTCATCACAACTCGTCAGCACGGGAGTGGTAAGCACAAGTACCCCTCCCAACAGGATGTTAAAAAGATTCTTTTTCATTTTTGTTTATTGATTTATTTGTAATGGTTGAATTTGTGCCACAAAGTTACGAAATATACACGACACAAGTTACAGAAACAAGTCATTTGGTGTGCAATCTTTAACTGTTTGGTGTATAATTTACCATAAAAACAAAGAAATTGTACACCAAAACTCATTATATTGAAAGAATTTTCGTATCTTTGTAGACGTTTTTTTTCAAGAAATCAGGTTATGGTTGAGGATATGCAATATACAGGGGTGATGCTGATGGCACTGATGACGATGGCATTGGCATTCTGGATGCCCAAGTGGCTGAACGACGACCGTGTGGTGAACCGTTCACGCTGGCTGATGGCTGGCGGACTGGCACTGTTGGGCATGCAGTTCTCGCTACAATACCATTATGGCTTCCGGGCGATGGGCGTCACTCAGGCGGTAATCATCAACCTGCTTTTCTTCATTCCCTGCTCAACCCTCATCTCGCTGAGTATGCTCAACCTACAACGGCAGGGGCGAATACGCTGGCGGGAATGGTTTGTTGGCCCCGTAGCCCTGGCTGCCGCAGCCGCCATCATGCTGACGGCGGCAGGGATGAACGGCCAGCCCCTGCTGTCGGACACGCCCGAGATGCGTCAGGCGGCACTGATGGCAAGCGTATGCTACATCACAATGCAGGTATGTTATACCTACCTGCTGCTCACAGAGCTCCACCGCATGAGGGCAGCACTAGCCAACTACTTCGACCGCGAGCGGAGTAATATGCTCAGATGGATGCAATACAGTATTCTGGTGCTCACCGTTCTGGCCCTGCTGGTGCCCGTACTGATATATCATACAGGACTGATACTGTCTGCATACGGACTACTCTTCGTGGGAAGCATCTTCTACATGTGGCTGCAGTTCGTGGGCTACATACGTACCAATGCCGCCATGCAGATGCGTGAGGCCGAGGAGAATGAAGAGGAAGTGCAACAGGAAGTGGAGGACGACGCCCGTGAGAACAGAAAGGCGACAAGCAAAGACACGACACACCACATCGCCAAAGCGGCCGACCGCTGGCTCGCCCAAGGCGGCCATCTGCGCAGTGGCATCACCATCAAGACGGTGGCTCAGGAGATTGGCGTGCCTCGCTACCAGCTGACGAACTGGCTGAAGACCACCAGTCACGAGCAATTCAGTAAGTGGATTACCTTCCATCGCATTGAGGCGGCCAAACAGCTGCTGAAAAGCCACCCCGACTGGAGTAACGAGACGATAGCCCAGCAGTGCGGTTTCAACACACGCAACTATTTCCAAACCGTATTCAAGAAAAGCACAGGTCTGTCGCCGACAGAGTTTCAGACAAGTCAAAGCCACTAACTGCATAAAAGAAGGCTCTCCTAATTGCAGGAGAGCCTTCTGTCTTTTCCACCCCCTCTTATGTCAGGGGACTTGGGATATTATCATGTACCTTGATTAAAAATCCTAAATTCATATACGGGATGCTCGGCTTTGTCTTTATAACCTACCTTATCACCGTATTTCGCGCCAGTGTAATCATCTCTGTAACGCAAGTTAAACTTCGCAGGCTCACCATTCACCACGACAGAGCCTTCTACAGCTTCATCAAGATCAGGGTCAACACCGCCATTGAACAAGGCCTCACCTGCTATCTTGATGTACCTCTCGTTCACGTCGGCCCAGGTCTCGCCGTCGTTATAATATACAGAAAGCCACTGAGTCTCCGGATCGACATATCTGGTGCCGGCTACAGCTCTTGACATAACCATAGACCGAACAGCCTTGACCGTCTCCTTATACGAATTCTTAATCAGTTTGGTCTTGTCAACGCCATTTACAGAGATGCCTTTAAACGTAAAGGTCATAGGGCAAGGATAGCCAAACTGCTGATACGTGTCATTGTCAACATCGAAGACAATGATAGAAGAGAGCATGCTTATAGAACTTTCAATTTCTTCACGCTCAATAAATAGCTTGCCTATGAATTTTATCTGATTGCTACTCTTCTCATACTTCAGTCTGAAGTGCTGAGCAAGCAATTCCAGAGTTTCTTCGTCCACATCGACCTCTACGTCTGGGCCCGCATCCGCAGTAGCTGTCTTAAAGACATACTGACCGTTCTTCTTCTCATACGTCACCTGCGCGTCTAAGGAGAAATTTTCCCCTTCCACATTGCCGGTCATACTCATGTCAATGGTTACTTCGGCACCATCCTTGATAGCTTCGGCAAGGGCCGACGACTCTACGGGATTGTCTGAGAGACCAAGGATGTCATCACAGCTTGTCAACGCGGGAGCGGTAAGCACAAGCACCCCTCCTAACATAATACTGAATAGATTTCTTTTCATTGTTGTTTTTTTGATTTATTTATAATGGTTGAATTTGTGACGCAAAGTTAATAATTATATATAATACAAGGTGTAATATCAGGCACTTAGGTGTACAATCTTTAGCAATTCCGGTGTACAATATATCTGATTCAAGGCATCAGAGGCTCTTCCATCTGGGTTTTAGGCCAGTTTACGAGGAAGAGTTTTTCCGTGGCTCGGGTGAAGGCCGTATAGAGCCAGTGGATATAGTCAGGGGTCAGCATATCGTCGGTCATATAACCCTGGTCGATATACACATGTGCCCACTGGCCACCCTGCGCCTTGTGGCAGGTGACGGCATAGGCGTATTTGATCTGAAGGGCATTGTAATAACGGTCGCCCTTCAGTTTCTTAATGCGCTCGGCCTTAAGGGAAACGTCGGCATAGTCTTCCATCACGGCATTATACAGCTGTTCCTGCTGGTCACGGGTCAAGGCCGGCGCCTCTGTAGTCAACGAGTCCATGATGGCGGTGGCCGTGAGTTCGTAGTCGTCATAGTCGGGAAACTGCATGGTGACCTCGGCAAAACGGAAGCCATAGAGCTCATGCACATTCCTCACCCGCTGTACCACAACCAGGTCGCCATTGGCAACGAAAGGAATCTCCTTGGACCCTTCTGTCCAGAAATAGTTGTTCTTCACAATCATGAGCTGGTCGCCCCGACAGAGTTCGTCTTCACGATCGAGCACAGTATTACGGATGCCCTGGTTATAGATGTTAGCCCGTTTATTGCTCCGTGTGATGACGATAGTATCGTCGAGCCCTACACGACTATAGCTGCTGGCCAGCTGTTCTATCAGTTCGTCGCCTGGCACAACCTGGATATCGGCAAAACCCTTGAAGCGTATCCTCGGCAACCGGGTCATCTCGTCGTATGTCACCATCTGACGTATCATCGTGGCATTGGAGAGTATGCCCGAGTCCTCACTCTGGCGCAACACCTGATTGAGGTCGCACTCATACACCTTCATGCCATAAGCACGCAGCATACCCGCCATCAAGGCCGGACTCTCCTCCTCGCCCACAGGGGGCAGCTGTGCCTTGTCGCCTATGAGCAGCATACGGCAGTTCTGATGATTATACACAAACCGCATCAGGTCGTCGAGCAGACAGCCGCTGCCGAAGGCCGACTCGCCCAAGCCAAGGTTAGAAATCATCGAAGCCTCATCTATTATAAATAAGGTGTCGCGGTTCAGGTTGTCGTTGAGATTGAAAGCCGAGAGGTCGCCCGCCGACTTCTGCCGATAGATACGTCGATGGATGGTATAGGCCGCAGAACCTGCATTCAGGGAGAATACCTTGGCGGTACGCCCCGTAGGTGCCAGCAGGATAAGCTTCTGCTTCAGACTCTTCATGGCCCTGACCATGGCACCAGCCAGCGTGGTCTTACCCGTTCCGGCAGAGCCACGCAGAATCATGACCACATGCTCGTCGCGATCAGTCATGAACTGGGTAAACACGCCGACAGCCTCAGCTTGTTCTGCCGTAGGCGCGAATCCGAACGTCTGCAGGATGCGGTATTTCAGCTCGTCTTGAATCATAACGGGCACAAAGATAAAAAAAATCTGCGAGAATCTGTGATATCTGTGTCTTTTTTCGTATCTTTGCAACCGATTATGCAATTGAACAATAAACTGACGAATATCATCCTCGCCATAGTCGCCATAGCACTGTTGGTGCTTTGCGTGGCCAGCGTAATTAATGCAAAATAATGGAGAACAGGAAGATGACCATACGCCTGGGAAAGAGTTCACTTTCCTTTACGATGCACGACGCTGCCAACACGGAGCGTCCCATCATCTTCGAGCCCTACATCGTGAGGGGCGGCATCTCTATGACGGCCAACCTGAGAGAGGCCTTCAAGAGCGTTGAACTGCTGACGCCCGATATCCGCCGTTGCCAATTGCTGGTCGACACCCCATCGATACTGGTGCCTATCGAGCAGTTTGAGGAAGAGGATATGGAAACCATCCTCAACCACGCCCTGCCAATGAAGTCGGCTAAACGCATCGTGCACTACAATGTGCTGCCCAATCTGAAGACGGTATGCCTGTTCGGAATCGTCAAGGAGGTACAGGGGGCCATCGACGACCGCTTCGACGACGTTCAGTTTATCCATGCTATGGTGCCTGTATGGAACCATCTGCATCAGCGCAGCTTTACAGGTCACCGCAATAAGCTCTATGCTTATTTCCACAACAAGCATCTCGATGTATTCAGTTTCCAGCAGAACCGCTTCAAGTTCTGCAACACCTTTGAGGCCTCGCATGCTCACGATGCACTCTACTTCCTGCTCTACGTTTGGAAACAGCTTCACCTGGAAGCAGAACACGACGAGCTGCACATCGTAGGCAACATTCCCGAACAAGACTGGTTGGTTCCTGAGCTGAAACGCTATCTGCAGAAGGCATACGTCATCAATCCCTCTGCCGACTTCCAGCAGGCACCTGCCACCAAGATTGCCGGCATGCCCTATGACCTCATGACATTACTTACTAAAGGACGATGAGAATAATCACTGGCATATACAAGGGACGGCATTTCGACATTCCCCGTTCGTTTAAGGCAAGGCCCACTACCGACTTTGCCAAGGAGAACATCTTCAATGTCCTGACTGCCTACATGGACTTTGAGGATGCCACGGCTCTCGACCTCTTCTCTGGTACCGGCAGCATATCGCTCGAACTAGTGTCGCGTGGCTGTAGTCATGTATTCAGTGTAGAGATGGATCGCGATCACCACCGTTTCATACAGGAATGTCTGAAGAAGCTCAACACCCAGGTATGCGTGCCCATCCGCGGCGACGTGTTCCGCTTCATTAAGTCGTGCAAGCATCAGTTCGACTTTATCTTTGCCGACCCTCCCTATGCGCTCAAAGAGCTTGGCACCATTCCCTCACTTATCTTCGAGAAGGGACTGCTGAAGCCCGATGGGGTCTTTGTGTTTGAGCACGGCAAGGACTACGACTTCTCAAACGATCCCCATTTCGTAGAGCATCGCAGCTATGGCAGCGTGAACTTCTCGATTTTCAGAGCAACGGGGAAAGCATCCTTGTAAGGCTCTCCCAAAGACGAGCGAGGAACTTCGCGTTCATTCGCTCAGGTATATCCGACAATAGTCTGGCATGTGTCATATCCTGAAGGAAGACATCCTTCAGGCGCAAAGCAACTTGCTCGTCGAAGAAAAAGATGTTAGCCTCGAAGTTGTTCTCAAAGCTACGGAAATCAAGATTGGTAGAGCCACAGGTGGAAATAGCATCGTCGCATACCATCAGCTTTGAATGAAGAAAACCGCCTTCATAGAGACTCACCTGTACACCGGCCTCCATGGCTTCACGCAGATACGACCTGCTGGCCCACTCCACAAAACGGGCATCGCTGTGCAAGGGACAGAGCACCCTGACATCAACACCGGCCAAGGCCACTGTTTTCAAAGCGAAAAGCACAGAGTCGTTGGGAAGGAAATATGGTGTCTCGATATACAGATAGCGACGGGCTCCCAGAATGATTCGCACAAAGCCCTGCATAATCTCAGGATAGGGCGTTACCGGCCCACTGGTTACCACTTGAGCAATCACGTCGTTGGCAATATCGGCGACAATGGGGGGATAATATTTTCTATCAGACAACAAAGAGCGGTCAACGAAATACCAGTCGACCAAGAAAGCGCGCTGGAGTCCATAGACACCGCCACCCGTCACCCTCAACATGGTATCACGCCATGACTCGCTGCAATAGCGCATGGCGATGTTCATGCCGCCAATATAGCCTATTTGTCCGTCGATGACAATGATCTTACGGTGGTTGCGATAGTTCACCTTACTCGTAAACTGCGGGAAGTGTACCGGCATGAACGGCACTGCCTCGATACCTTCCTCACGCATACGTTCAAAGAAGCGGTGCCTCACCTTCCAGCATCCCACATCATCGTATATCAGTCTTACCTCGACACCCTCACGCGCCTTGTCTATCAGGGCATCGCTGAAGAGTCTGCCAAGCGCATCGTCGGCAATGATATACATACCGATATGTATATGGCTCTTGGCCTTCCGTATGTCAGCCAGCAGGGCGGTAAAGAACTGATAGCCATTGGTGCAGATATCCACCTCATTATCTTTAAAAGGCAATGCCAGGCTCTGGTTCACGAAAAGATCGATCAGTGGCTTGTGCTTATCGGGTAGCTTAAGATCCTGCTGCTCAGCGAACTCCAGCATGGAGCGTTTGGTCAGCAGGTTCATGCTGCGCTCACTCACATAACGTTCCTTGCGGGTGTTGATGCCAAAGAAGAGGTAGAACACAATACCCACCACAGGTACGAACCATATCACCAGTGCCCAAGCCATCGTCTTCGCAGGTTGACGATTGTCGAGTATCACATGGATAATCGCCACAATCACGATTATCTGGTAGACACTGAATAATATGAGTTTCCAACTTATCATACTATACTACTATGTCATTGCCAAGTTGTTTAGCCAAAGCGTCACGCAACTGCTGAGTCTCTTTGTAGTCGGCCAACAAGGCCTTTACTTTCTCCATATCAGAGCCCACCGTATTCAGCTGGGCCTGAATGTCCTTCAACCGTTTCTCCACGATGTCGAGTCGCAAGTCAAGCACCAGATGGAGCACATGTTGCAGTAAGGCTCCATCGCGGTCTTTCAACTGGAAGCTCTTACCCAACTGATGACGGTCGATGCCAAGTTCTACAGCCAGCTGACTGATTTGGATGTCAGGGTGCTGCATAAAATAGGTCTCAGCCTTAAAGCCTTCCTCGCCACTATGTTCTACGGCCTCTTGCAGTATCTGGTTATATCGGTCGTCGTGGAAGGAGAGCCCGTCGGATCCGAGGTCGAAAGCCACATATTGAGCCACCGTCAAATCGGTTTTTCCTCCGTCTTCGGTCTCAATATCCTTATATATTACCTTTTCGCCATCCCGGATGATGCACTGCACCAACAGACGCTCCACCTCGTGGGTCTGTTCATCGATGGTGTGCAGACCGATAAATGTCGGGGAGGCATTCTCTGAGCTCTGACGTTCTGCGTCACGCTCAGCCTGTTTCTCTTTCTCCTCATGACTCTTGCGAATCATATCGTTCATCGCATTTACGAGGGTCTGTTCTTTCAGTTGCAGTCGCTGAGAGAGAATACGTACATATTCGTCACGTAACATCTTATCAGAAATCACCGAGATACTCTTCAAGATGCCGCTGATGGCCTCAGAGCGTTTCACAGGATCAGTGATGCCTTCAACCGTAACCTTAGCCTTAAAGGTGATGAAGTCTGTCTGGTTCTGCTCAATATATTCCTTAAACTCCTGGACAGAGTGCTTACGGCTGAATGAGTCGGGATCGTCTCCGTCAGGCAATAAAAGCACTTTGATGTTCATACCCTCCTCCAACAGCATATCGGTACCGCGCATGGCAGCATGGATACCGGCCTCATCACCATCATATAATAAGGTAATGTTCTGCGTGAACCGCCTTAGCAGTTTAATCTGGTGGATTGAGAGTGCCGTACCCGAGTTAGCCACCACATTCTCCAGTCCGCACTGGTGCATGGCTATCACGTCGGTATAACCCTCTACCATAAACACACAATCTTCCTTGGCGATAGCCTTCTTGGCCTGATAGAGTCCGTAGAGTTCACGTTCCTTATGATAGATTTCCGAGTCGGGCGAGTTCACATACTTCTGTTGTACGCCCTTAGTACGCGAGTCAAGCAGTCGGCCTCCAAAGGCCACTACTTTTCCACTCACATTCAGCCAAGGAAAGATCACACGCCCTGCATATCGGTCATGAATGCCTTTCTCACCATCAATACACAGACCTGTCTTTAAAAGGAACTCTACCTGATATCCTGCCTTCTGAGCAGCAAGGGCGAGGGCATCGCGCTTTTGAAGGGCATAACCTAGTCCGAACTTCTCGATGATATCATCACGGATGCCTCGACTACGGAAGTATTGCTTTCCTATCGCAATGCCGTCAGGGTCGTTCTTCAGCATATCCTGAAAATACTTCTGTGCCCACTCGTTGACAATAAACATCGATTCACGGTCACTCTGCTCCCGTTTTTCTTCGTCAGTCAGTTCTTTCTCCTGTATCTCGATATTGTATTTCTTTGCCAACCAGCGCAGGGCCTCCGGATAAGTAATCTGCTCATGCTTCATGAGGAAGTTGATAGCTGTTCCTCCTTCTCCACAGGCAAAGCACTTGCATATCTGCTTCGATGGCGACACCATGAACGAAGGGGTGGTATCGTCGTGGAAGGGGCACAGGCCCTTATAGTTCACACCAGCCTTTCGCAGGGTCACGAACTCTCCCACCACGTCGACTATGTTCGTGGCGTCCATGATTTTATCTATCGTCGCTCTATCTATCATAACGCCGACAAAGGTACGAATAAGCGAGGAGAAATCCAAATTTTATTTGGGTTTTCTCGAGCGAAAGTACCTTCGGGCAATGCTCAAAGTTACGAATAATTTTGTAATTTGCAAAATTCTTATTAACTTTGCAGCGCAAACACTTAAAAATATTTTCGACGATGAGAAGACTACTACTGCTTATAGCACTCTCAACTTATTATGTCCTGCAAACCAATGCACAACGTTTCGACGATCTGCCCACGCCCGGAGGTGAAGAAATGGTGATAGACAACACGCCCGACTCCATCGCCAAGGCTTTGATGAATCGCCCTGCCCCCGGTTCCACCCGTCAGGGATCGAACCCTGTACTATTCCTGATAGGTAACAGTACCATGCGCAACGGCACCTTGGGCAATGGGAGCAATGGCCAGTGGGGCTGGGGGTACTATGCCAGTGACTTCTTCGACGGCCGTAAGATTTCCGTTGAGAATCAGGCTCTGGGTGGTATGTCTACCCGCAATTTCTATACCGACCTGTGGCCAGCCGTTCGCCAAGCCCTGAAACCTGGAGATTGGGTTATCGTATCCATAGGTCATAACGACCATGCTGACTTCTTCGATGCGAAGCGTGCCCGTGGTGTCATCGACGGTGTGGCCGAAGACACCATGATAGTAGGTTTCAACATCCGCAAGCAAATCCCCGACACCGTCTACAGCTATGGGCACTACCTGCGCTGCTATATCCGTGAGGTCCGTGAGGCAGGAGCCAACCCCATCCTCATGTCGCTCACCCCACGTGATGCTCGCGACGATAAAGGACTAATCATCCGCAAACCACAAACCCAGTGGGCGGCCTACGTTGCTGCTACTGAGGGGGTGCCTTTCGTCGACCTGAATGAGATTTCGGGTGCAAAACTCGACAGCTATAGTCTCTGGAAACAGAAATACCACTTCTACGGCGACAAGATTCACACCTCTGCCTTCGGAGCCCGCCTTAACGCCCGCTCTGCCGCTGAGGGAATCTACTATTCAAACAATCCCCAACTCAAGCCCTTGCAACAGATGATGGTAGGCGTAGCACTACCTATGGCAAACGTAAAGCGTCAGAAGGGCAAACCCGTGGTGTTTATCTGTGGCGACTCCACCGTGAAGAACATCGACAAGTCCGACCATTCCGGCATGTGGGGCTGGGGGACACTGGCCAACACCGTGTTCGACACCCTCAAAATCACCGTCACCAATCAGGCCATTGCCGGGCGCAGCACACGTAAATACCTGAACGAAGGCCGTTGGGAACGAATCTATAACAGTCTTCAGCCTGGCGATTTCGTGCTGCTACAGTTTGGTCACAACGACATTGGCGACTTAACCAGTAAAAAGGCACGCGCCGTCATTGCCAGCGCCCAAGACACCTGTCATGTCTATCAGATTGAGGATGAAGGGCGCTATGAGCTCATCTACTCCTTCGGCTGGTATCTGAAGAAATTCATCGACGATGTTCGCGAGAAGGGAGCCACCCCCATCCTACTCTCTCTCACACCACGCAACGAATGGCCTGGTGGCAAGATTGAGCGCCGCGATGACAGCTATGGCCGTTGGTATCGCGAGGTCATCCGTCAGACTGGCGTAGAATTTATCGACGTTCATAACATATCTGCCGATTTCTTGGATAAGAAATATGCCGGACGCGATTCTGAGAAGTGTAAGCAGAAGGCCGCCGTTTATTTCAACCACGACCACACACACACTTCCTACAAGGGAGCCCAAATGAATGCCCGTAGCCTAGCCAAGGGTCTGAAACAGAACCACTCATCACTCGCCTCCTATCTCAAGAGATAGCAAATCAGCCCAGACGTTGATTTTCTTAGATTTATTTTGGTTATTTAAAAATAAAGTTGTACATTTGCGGCCAAATAGCTATAAACCAAAATATATTAGAGAGAGATTGAAATGATGAAGAAACTGATTGTTTTCAGTATGGTAGCCGTGGCTACCATCGTCATGTCTGCTTGTGGTAACAAGCAGGGAACTAACGATTATGTTTACGCTTCGAGTACAGACACGACTGCTTTTGACAAACATTCGCAGGAGTATATCTCACAGCGTATTGACACAATCTACAGTTACAAGAACGACAGCCTATGCTGTTCACTGAGTTTCCTGAAACTCGACAGCGAAGCGCAGGAACTGAGCGAAAAGGACGGTACCATCTATCGCGACTTCGATCACTGGGTAATGGGGCAAGACATTGACCCCGAGTGGCGATATGAGTTAGATCAGGTGAACAGTATCAGCGACTCTGCCGCTACCGTAACGCTGACCATTCATAACTATGCCGACCAGAAGGTGATTCTCGACTTGGTATTTGAACGCGACGATTGGTATGTTGACAATTTCCACTCGTTCTATGAGGGATCAGACTACGACGAGGATGGCAACACTATTCCCGATACTGATGGTATCAAAGAACTTGACGAACGTGCAGAAATACTGAAGTATATCGACAAGCAACAATGATAGTAAAGATTCCAGCCAATTGGCTGGAATCTTTACTTATGGTTTCATAAATACGAAATAAACGGCAGCTATCAGGCAAAGGGCAGCTGCGGCATGATTCCAGTGTAACTGTTCCTTCTGAAAGATAAAGTTGGCTATAACTGCAAAGACCACCAAAGAGATGCATTCCTGAATCACCTTGAGTTGAACAAGGTTGAAAGGTCCGCCATTGTCAACAAAGCCAAGACGATTGGCAGGAACCTGACAGCAATATTCGAAGAATGCTATCATCCATGAGAAGGCAATCACCAAGTAGAGGGGCCAGTTGGTAGAGATACCCGACTGCTGAAGGCGCAAGTGCCCATACCAAGCAAAGGTCATAAACACATTGCTCATAATGAGCAACAGAATCGTATAAATACCATTTGTCATAACAATCTATTTTTAAAAACCGGCTCCAAAGGTACGAATAAGTGAGAGAAATACCAAATGGAAATCAGATATTATTGCACAAATCGGCTCTTTTGTGCACATTTCAATTGTTTTTGTGCATTTTATTTGGCTATATCCTCAAAAAGAACTACCTTTGCGCTCGATTAAAAAAAGGACATCAATATTTACACATTATTAATATTATATGGCTTTAAAGATTGTTGTGCTGGCCAAGCAAGTGCCAGACACCCGAAACGTGGGTAAGGACGCAATGACCGCCGAAGGTACCGTAAACCGTGCAGCCCTTCCCGCCATCTTCAATCCAGAAGATTTGAATGCCCTGGAGCAGGCCCTTCGCCTGAAGGAGCAGAACCCAGGCTCAACAGTAGGAATCCTCACGATGGGTCCTCCACGTGCAGGC
>JAEEGJ010002118.1_pt1 | contig 139721 bp, 106 predicted proteins | sample 8958761 | NCBI WGS metagenome assembly JAEEGJ01 (sample SAMN16246546, study PRJNA631951) | gut metagenome | biome: gut microbiome; feature: rumen; material: RS-attached | host: Bos | place: Iran: Karaj | collected 2018-10
GTAAACCGCGTTTACCACAACGTTGAGTATTACCGCAAGAAGATGCAGGCGGCAGGCCTCGAGCCCGGCGATATCAAGGGAATAGAAGACCTTGATAAACTGCCTTATACGACTTATCAGGACCTGAGAGACACTTATCCTTTCGGCCTGGCAGCAGCACCCAGATCAGAACTGGTCCGTGTACATGCTTCTTCAGGTACGACAGGTAAGCCCAAGATTGCAGTCTATACAAGACGCGATATCGATATTTGGGCTGAGTGCGTCGCAAGATGCCTTTCAATGGCCGGCATAACCAAGGATGACATAATCCAGGTAGGATACGGCTACGGCCTCTTTACGGGCGGTTTAGGAGCACACTATGGTGCCGAATACCTTGGCGCTCTTGTTCTGCCTATGTCCACAGGTAATACCCAGAAGCTCATCGACATGATGATCGACTGTGACGTTACAGCGATCGCATGCACACCTTCTTATCTGCTTCACGTTGCAGAGGACTTGGAGAAGGCAGGACTCATCGACAAGATCAAGCTCAAGGCTGCTATCTGCGGCGCTGAGCCCTGGACGAACGAGATGCGCGACCAGATGGAAGCGAGACTTCACATCAAGGCATACGATATCTACGGACTTACAGAGATGATGGGTCCGGGCGTTGCCTGCGACTGCGAATACCACAAGGGTCTTCATATCTGGGAAGATCATTTCCTTCCCGAGATCATCGATCCGGCTACACAGAAGCAGCTTCCCAAGGGTTCTGACGGTGAGCTCGTTATCACCAACCTCACAAAGGAAGGAATGCCTCTCATCCGTTACAGGACCAAGGACCTCACATCCATCGAGTACGACAAATGCGAGTGCGGACGTACGATGGCAAGGATTCAGCGCTTCAGAGGCAGATCCGATGACATGCTCATCATCCGCGGCGTAAACGTTTTCCCTTCACAGGTAGAGGCAGCCCTGCTTACAGTAGACGGCCTTACACCTCATTACATGCTCGTTGTTGACCGTATCGACAATAACGATACTCTTGAGGTTCAGGTCGAGGTAGCTGAGAATGCGTTCACCGACGAGATCAAGTCACTCGAGAAGCTCTCCAAGGCTGTTCATGACAAACTCAAGATGGCCATCGGACTTAATGCCAAGGTCAAGCTCGTTGAACCCAACGGTTTGGAGCACTTCGACGGAAAGAGCAAGCACGTTACGGATAAGCGTAAGCTTTATCAATAATCTAAGGGAGGTACCACTATGTTCGTTAAGCAGATATCAGTTTTCTTAGAGAACACGGAAGGAAGACTTGACCAGGTCTTGAAGATCCTTGCACAGGGCGGTATCGATATTCTTTCCGCAAGCCTTGCAGACACGATGGAATACGGTGTTCTGCGTCTTCTTGCCAAAGAACCTGATAAGGCTAAGCAGATCCTTAAGGATGCTGGCTTTGCCGCACGTATCGATGAGGTAATCGCGGTAGTCGTTCCCGATGCCGTAGGAAGCCTTGCAAAGGTCGTAGCAATGATCCACGCTGCAGGTATCAACATCAGTTATATCTACGGTCTCTCCATTGACGGAGAGGGCGCTCCTATTGCAATCAAGACGAATGACAACGCAAAGGCTGAAGCTCTCCTTAACGCAGCAGGCGTTAAGACGATGGGTATGGAAGATCTTCAGTAAAAGAAAAAGCGTATTAAATGAAAAGGTGCCTCATATGAGGCACCTTTTTTATCTGAAAGTATTTGTGTTCTGATCGTAGTACGGGGCGGTTATCAGTCTTCCGCAATAAGGGCACGTGCCCATCGTGTTGGCCCTTATCTTAAGGCTTGCTGCACAGCCGGGGCAGTGGACACCGACAAACGGATTGTTGGCAGGAGCGCCCTGGTACATGCCGGTCGGAGCACCTATCTTATCAGACAGCAGAAATGCCCTCTGATTAGCGCTGTAATTGCAGTTGATGAGATAACCTTTGCGGATCATCTTCGTGACTTTGCTGATGGTCTTATCTTCGGTGTAGCCCAATGCTTTGGCGAGTTCGGAGACAGGAACAAAGCCGTCTGCGTCAGCTGTAAAGAGATCACTGATGCGTCTTGTGAATACGGCATGTGCGCCTTTGATGAAGAAAACAACGAAGGGCGCCGTAAAGACTATTGCAAATACAAGATACATTATTCTCATTGCAACCGGATCATCCATCTTCCGGTATGTTTTGGTGTCAAACGTAATGCCCCAAAGAACAACTGCAGGCATAACGGATATGCCGCAGAGCACACACCAGATTATGGTACCTACGATTCCTCTGCTCTTATTCTGATACATCTTAATTCTCCTTCACTCTCATGAAGGTGCCGCAGTGATCGCACCTTCCGCCGCCGTTCTTGCGGATTACTATATGAGCTCCGCATGTAGGGCAGGCAACAGTTACGAAATCTTTCTCGTCAGACAGGAGATCGACTCTGACGGCGGTCCTTCCGACTGTTACGTTGATCAGGTATTTCTCTTTTACGAGCCACATGATATCCCTGATGACGTTGTATTCCGGACGGCCTGTCATCTTGGCGATGGAGCTGTAGGCGATGATGCCGTCGTGATCTTCTTCGATGATCGAGTTGTAGATCCTGCACTTGGAAAGCCTGTGAATCATGAGCGCACGCCAGATGATGATGCCTACCTTTACTGACATGAGCCCGAATGTGATAAGACACAGGAGCAATTCCGCAAGACCGTGCTCGAAATGATTTGATGTCGCGATGAAGAGAATGAATATCAGATTGAGAAATGCCGATACTCCGCATCCTGCTATGATGATTCCGTTGGCTGCTTTATAAGAAGCCATCTTTCCATGATTAATATACATCCCAAACTCCTTTAGGCTAAAAGCCTTTGCTGTTGATCTTTCTATATAATATTTTGGAAATCCCCGGATAAATGTCAATATATTTTGTTTTGTGCATAATTAAATATCAGGAGCAAATAAAAAGGACTGCTTCTTATGAAGCAGTCCTAAAAACGTATTTGGTACTTATCAGACTTCGTCTGCGGGTGCGTTCTCGGGAAGTGAATATCTCTTCTCGATCGTAACCTTCTCATCGTAGCAGGAGAAGATGCCGTCGACCTTTTCCTTTGAAAGCTTGGGTGTGATAAGGCTGACAAGAGGAACGATGACAAGTCCAGCAACCATTGTGACCGCACCTGCGTTGATAGGGGAAGCGATGAACTTCAGGAACATGTTTGCGACCGTGAAACCGACACCAAAGATGAAGCATACCCATACGGAGATCTTGGATGTCTTCTTCCAGTAGAGACCCCAGAGGAACGGTGCAAGGAAAGAGCCTGCAAGAGCGCCCCAGGAATAACCCATGAGCTGAGCGATGAACGTCGGAGGGTTAAGTGAGAGGAGTACTGATACGACGATGAAGAAAACGAGGAGGAGACGCATCGTGATGAGCTGAGTCTTTTCTCTCTTTTTCTTGTCTTCGTTGGCCTTGGGCTTGATCTGCTCGATGAGGTCCAGTGTAACTGTCGAGCTCGATGTGAGAACGAGGGAAGACAGTGTGGACATCGAAGCGGAAAGAACGAGAACGATTACGACACCGATGAGGATGGAAGGAAGACCCTTGAGCATCTGAGGGATGATGGAGTCGTAAAGAACGGAACCGTCTGCCTTGTAAATCTCGGGATCGTTCTTGTAAAGTCTAGCGAAACCGCCTAAGAAGTAGCAGCCGCCTGCAACGATGAATGCGAAGACGGTGGAGATGATCGTACCGGCCTTAACGGACTTCTCATCCTTGATGGCATAGAACTTGCCGACCATCTGGGGAAGACCCCAAGTACCCAAAGAGGTAAGGATGATTACACCGAAGAGATTGAGCGGGTCAGGTCCGAAGAATGAAACGAAAGCGCCCTGCATGCCCTGCGTAACAGGGAGATCTGAAGGCTGCTGTGAGAGCGTTGTGAGAGCACCAAGGAAACCGCCGTTATTATTGAGAACGGAAACGATTACCGCGGTGATGCCGAAGAGCATGATGATGCCCTGTACGAGGTCATTAACGACAGTTGCCATGTAGCCGCCGAGTATAACGTAAACGCATGTGAGGGCTGCCATGACGATGATGCAGATCTTATAGTCGATGGCGAAAGCCATTCCGAAGAGTCTTGAAAGGCCGTTATAGACTGAAGATGTATAGGGGATAAGGAAGATGAATGAGATGAGGGCTGCCGTGATGCGGAGAGCCTTGCTGTCGAATCTCTTTCCGAAGAAGTCAGGCATCGTTTTAGAGCTTAAGTGCTTTGTCATGACCCTTGTTCTTCTGCCCAGTACGATCCACGCGAGAAGTGAACCGATGACTGCGTTTCCGATACCGATCCAAGTTGAAGCGACACCGTATTTCCAGCCGAACTGTCCTGCATATCCGATGAAAACAACAGCGGAGAAATAGGATGTTCCGTATCCGAAAGCCGTGAGCCAGGGGCCTGCATTTCTGCCGCCCAAAACGAAGCCTTCAACGCTGTTTGCCTTCTTGCGCGTAAGTAATCCGATAGCGATCATTACGGCGAAAAAGACTACCAGAAAGATGATCTTTACTGCCATGTCCATAATTGTTCCTCACTTCTTGCTTTTGCCACCCTCAAAAGGCGAAAAGCGATTTATTTCATAAAAACGCCTTGCACTAAATCGAACCTTTGAGTGCAAGGCGATATTTTAAGACTGATTTTCCTGTTCGACAAGTCTCTCTGCGCCGTATCTCTTACGGAGGAGAGGCTTCTCGATCTTGCCGGTTGCGTTCCTCGGTACATCTGCAAGGATAATCTGCTTAGGTCTCTTGTAACGGGGAAGCTGGTTGCAGAACTTCTCGAGTTCCTCAACAGTGCAGTTGCTGCCGGGTTCGATCTCTACGATCGCACCCGTGATCTCGCCCAGACGCTTGTCGGGCAGACCGATGACTGCAACGTCCTTGACCTTCGGATATTCCTGGAGGAAGTTCTCGATCTCGACAGGGTAGATGTTCTCACCGCCTGAGACGATCAGGTCCTTCTTACGGTCAACAAGGAAATAGAAGCCGTCCTCGTCCTGACGCGCCATATCACCTGTGAAAAGCCAGCCGTCTCTGAGTGTTGCGGCAGTTGCTTCAGGATTCCTGTAGTATTCGAGCATTACGCCGGGGCCCTTAACACAAAGCTCACCGACTTCGCCCTGCTTAACGATCTCGCCGTTGTCGTCAACGATCTTGCACTCCCAGCGGTAACCGGGAACGCCGATGGCACCGACCTTGTGAGTGTTCTCAAGACCAAGGTGAACGCAGCCTGGGCCGGTAGACTCGGAAAGACCGTAGTTGGTGTCATACTGATGCTTGGGGAAGTATTCCTTCCAGTGACGGATCAGCGACGGAGGTACGGGCTGTGCACCGATGTGCATAAGCCTCCACTGGTCGAGCTTGTAATCGGAGAGCTTGATCTCGCCTCTGTCCAGAGCGTCGAGGATATCCTGTGCCCACGGTACCAGAAGCCATACGATCGTGCAGTGCTCGTCGGAAACGGCCTTCATGATGACATCAGGCTTTGTACCCTTTAGGAGCACGGCTCTGCTGCATGTCCAGAGAGAACCCATCCAGTGGAACTTTGCGCCCGTGTGATAGAGAGGCGGGATGCAGAGGAAGCAGTCGTCCTTGCCAGTCTCGTGATGGACAGCCTCCATCTCGGCAGCCTGTGTAAGGCTTCTGTGGGGATGAAGGATTGCCTTTGGGAAACCTGTTGTTCCTGAAGAGAAATAGATAGCAGCGAGATCTTCTTCGGTAAGAGTGATCATAGGATCCTTGCTTGAGTAATCGGCAACCTGCTGCCAGTAGTTCTCAGCGAACTCGGGAGTCTGTCCGTCGCCGACGTAAAGAAGAAGTCTTCCGTTTGCGATGTCATCTGCGTTGATTGAAATTCTGTCAACGAACTCAGGGCCGAAGAACATTACGGATACCTGAGCCAGATCTGCACAGTATGAGATCTCGTTTGCGGTATATCTGAAATTGAAGGGAACAGCGATAGCACCGGTCTTGAGGATTCCGAAATAGATAGGGAGCCATTCAAGGCAGTTGAACATAAGGATAGCGACCTTATCGCCCTTCTTGATGCCTCTGCCGAGGAGCATGTTCGCTACTCTGTTGGACTTCTCATCGAATATCTGCCATGTGATCTCATGGCGGTAGGGCCTGTTTACGGTCTGCTGAACAAGATCGAACTCTTTGAAGGAGATCTTTCTCGTATCGTCCATTGTGGGGTTAAGTTCAATGAGAGCTACTTCATCGCCGTGTTCTCTGGCGTTGCGTCTCAATAAATCTGTTACCGGCATTTTCATTCCTCCGCTTTAAATAAAAAATGTCCGTCAGACATAATATCACAAAATAAATAATAATATAAGGCGATAATCAATAAACAAAGAGGCCGGAATAAGAAATCTTACTCCGGCCGTTCCTGAAAATATTATGCTGGCGTTTTACTGCTGAGGCGGGAATTGCTGCGGCTGACCATACTGCGGATAACCCTGCTGCGGGACCTGCTGGTAGCCCTGAGGTACCGGCTGATATCCCTGCTGGGGAACCTGCTGATAAACGGGCTGCTGATACCCTTGAGGAACAGGCTGATAAGACTGAACGGGTACATAGACCTGTGCGGGCTGGACGCGCTGCACGGCAGGCCTTACGGCAACCTTCATTGTCGGATGCGTTAGCCAGTGCGCGACCATGAAGATCCAGAACGGGCGGAACAGTATGACCAAGATGTTGACTATGGCTGCGATCCTGGTAAAGATGACGTAAGCGACCTCCTTGCCGTCAGAATAATTGGACATGCTGCTCCACATCGACATGTTCGTGAGACTTACATACATCAAAAGGCAGCTTGCTATGATCGCGACAAATCCGGGGATGAGACACAAAGGCTTGGGAGCCTTCTTTATGCAGGTCAGTACGATAAGGCAGATCCAGACGAAAGTGAACGCATAAAGGATTATCGCGCTTAAAACGCTCATGCTCGTAAGCCTGCTGATGAATGCGGAAAAACTGCTGAAGTTGATGATGAAAGAATCCCATTCAAGCAGCATGAAGATCGCAAATCCTGCAATGAGCAGACCGACGCTGTTTCTTGACGAAGTGCCTATGATGAGCAGGATATAGCCTGCGAGATAGATGAAAAAGACTATCCAGAAGAGAACCTTGACAGACGGGATGTTGCTTGCCGCATCGGTTGGAAAGAGCATGGCGATGAAATTCAAAAGCTGAACGCCGATCATGACGATCATCTCAAGGATGAGGAAGACCTTTCCACCCGTTGAACCTCTCGGTTTATCCGTATAAGTAACCTGCTGCTCCATAATGAAATCCCCCTTATAAACGCATGATTCATTATAACATCATTTTCCCTTTGCAACGAAAAAGAGAACCGCAAGGAGGCAGCGGTTCTCTTTTTCAAGCAAGACCAAGCAGTCTTAGTAGTCTATGGATTTGTGGCCGTAGGCGTTGCCTGTGAATTTATTGCCGGCGGAATCCGTCCTTTCAAATCTTGCGAAAGTGTTGAAGGAAAGAGTTCCTTTAGAAGGAGCTTTCTTAGGTTTCTTGAATTCGATGTGGAACTTATTTCCTTCCCGGGTCACGGTGAAGTCCTTGGCGGTCAGGTAAGCGGTACCTTTCTTGGCAAAGGCGGATACGCCTTCGACCCTCGCATCGCTGATCGGAACATCTTCGTATTTGGGAGTGATGGTAACATCAAAGGACTTATCTGCGTTTTTGGTTACCGAGATGTTATACATTGTCCCATAGGAATTCGTTTCATCATTCCAGATACCGACGTCCTTCAGCTGTACGGTCTTGTCTTCGGTCTTCTTGCCGTTAAGGGTGTTGGAGACCGTCAGGGTGACCGTGAATTTGTCTTCACTGATCAAGCCTTTAGCGACATTGAGTAAGAGCGTATACTGCTTTTCGGTGGGTTCGACTCCTTCGACGGCAGTGACCGCGGATGCATCCATCGAGAAATCCTGGTGGAATTTCTCATGATGGGACTTCTCTTTCTTCTTTTTGAAATCGTAACCGTCATAAACGAAGAGGTTGGCATCCAAAGCTCCCGTTATGGAAGTAACATCGGTTCCGCAGTTGGTTGCAAGAGTAAACTTGATCTCTGCAAGGAAGCCTTTATCGAGCGCGAACATCTGCAGAGAATCGAGCTTTACGCGCAGGTCTTCCGTAGCAACAGGAACAGGAGTCGGCGTAGGTGAAGGCGTCGGCGTGGGTGCAGGAGTAGACTCTGCCGTCGTGCCTATTGAGGATTCGGTAGTTACTGTTCCGGGAACGCTGCTTTCAGTCGGAAGGTTTCCCGCATTAGGCAGGAATCCGCCTGACGAGATGACCATGGAAAGGGCGAGGCTGCCGGCTGCTATGGTGAGAGCGGCAGCTCTTACGGTCTTGGATGAGCGTCTTACGATATCCTGACCGTGGACCTTTTCGTTAAACTCGTCTTCGGGAGCCGATGCGGCAAAATCCTCCGGCGGAGGAGTCGCTCCTTCGCGCGGCGGTTCTGCATTGTAATAATCAAAAGCGTTGTAATCATCAGCCATGATTCTCGGCCTCCGTGATCAGTCACTTCTCCGGATTGTGGACGACTACCTGAGGGAACGGGATCTCAATGCCGCTCTTGTCGAAGAACACCTTGATCTCACGGTTCAGGATGCGTGGTGCCTTGTAGATGTCTTTTTCATTGACCCTGGCGCCTATCTTGAGAAGGACGCCGCTGTCGCCCAGTTCCTGAACGCCCAGATATGCGGGATCTTCAAGGAAGAGTTCAGGGTACTTTGTCTTAAGGGTAGGGAGGAAGTCCTTGAGCATGGGCTCAGCCTTTTCCAGATCGGTGGAATAGGAAACGCTGACGGTCGTGGTGGCGAAACTTGCGACCGATGAACGGTTAAGGATGTTCCTCAGATCTGAGTTGTTTACTATCTTGATGTTGCCGCCCGTGTCGCGGATCGCGGTTGTGCGGATACCGATGGATTCGACCACGCCTCTGAAGCCGCCGGTCTCGATTATGTCTCCAACGTTGAACTGGTCTTCAAAGACAAGGAATATGCCCGTTACAAGATCTTCTACGAGGCTCTGCGCTCCGAAGCCGATGATCAGGGCAACGATCCCGACGCTGGCAAGGATCGCCGTGAGGTTGATGCCGATCGCGGCAAGGCACCAGAAGAAGCATAACAGCGCGGTAATGTAGCTGATAGCTGAATTGAGGAGCGAGAGCGCAGATCTGCCTTTGCTGGTCTTAGGTTTAATATGCTGTACGATAAAGCGGAAAATGGAGGTCAGAAGGATCATCATGAGAATGATCGCGGTGACCTGGAATATCGTAGCCCAATTGAAGACGAATGTCTTGGAGATCTTATCGACGTCTCCGAATATGTTGCTCCAAGCAGTGGTTATCGTGTTCTTCACACTTTCGGGCAGGAAGGGAATGATCCCCGGATTTGTGATCACAAGGAAAACGAGGAGGATGACTGCCCACTTGATGATCGTGGTGACCTTGATGGTCTTGCCATAGACAGTTATCTTTGACCTGTCAGGCTTTGGCTGAACCGCTTCCTGTACAACGGGTTCTGAGACCTGAGGCTTTTGTTCAGGCGCATTAGCTTCAGTAGGTGCCGTTGTCTGGTTCGGGAGATTACTGTTATCCATATTTGTACCCTCCTGCTGTAAAATGTTTTATATGATTTAATCTTACGAAATATAAAAGAAATTTGTGTTAACAAAGTTGAAAAAAAGCAATAATTGAATCACTATTTGTTTGACGAGTTCCGGTAGTTAGGCTATCCTAACCGGGGAAAAGGACATATGTCGGAAACAAAGAAAAAGTACAACGTAACCGGAATGAGCTGCGCGGCGTGTCAGGCACACGTCGAGAAAGCCGTTTCATCACTTGAAGGCGTAACTTCATGTGAGGTGTCTTTGCTGACAAATTCCATGCAGGTAACGGGTACGGTTTCCGAAGAAAATGTAATCAAGGCGGTTGAAGACGCGGGCTACGGTGCATCTGTCTTTGGTGAGTCTGATACTGCTTCCGTGGAAGAAGCTCTAAAAAACAAAGAAACTCCCAAATTAAAGAAGCGCATGATATGCTCACTGATCGTCCTTGCTGTCCTTATGTATTTCTCGATGGGCGTCATGATGTTCGGCTGGCCGGCGCCTTTCGGGATCGGAAGCAACCATGTTGCACTGGGCATTGTCGAAATGGTGCTCTCTGCGGTCTGCATGGTGATAAACGGTAAGTTCTTCACGAGCGGATTTAAGTCTTTGATCCACCTTTCACCTAACATGGATACTCTTGTCGCCATGGGATCGGGCGTATCGTTTGCTTACAGCGTCTTTGTTCTAATCAAGATGGCGCAGACTAACGGAATGCACGGCGGCTTGTATTTTGAATCCGCGGCCATGATCGTTACCCTGATAACCATCGGCAAGCTCCTCGAATCGATATCCAAGGGCCGTACGACGGATGCCCTTAAAGGCCTTATGCAGCTGGCTCCGAAGACCGCAGTTATCGTAAAGGACGGAACTGAGATCACAGTCGGAATAGATGAAGTGAAGGTCGGAGATGTTTTTGCCGTAAGACCCGGCGGATCGATCCCTGTTGACGGCGTGATAATCGAAGGAAATGCGGCTGTTGACGAATCCGCGCTGACGGGTGAATCCGTTCCGGTCGATAAGGACGCAGGCGATCATGTGTCTGCAGCGACCATAAACCGCTCCGGGTTTATCAAGTGCAGGGCAGAGAAGGTCGGTCAGGATACCACGCTTGCTCAGATAATCAGACTGGTCAGCGACGCGGCTTCTTCAAAAGCTCCCATCGCGAGGATCGCAGACACTGTTGCGGGTTTCTTTGTTACCGCGGTAATGGTGATCGCAGTTATCGTTTTCGCGATCTGGATGCTGCTTGGCGCAGGGATCGAGGTGTCGCTTACACGTGCTATCGCAGTGTTGGTCGTAAGCTGCCCCTGTGCGTTGGGACTTGCCACACCTGTAGCGATAATGGTGGGAAGCGGTGTCTCGGCAAAGAACGGTATCTTATTCAAGACTGCCTCTTCTTTGGAGGCTTGCGGAAAGACCAATATCGCTGTGTTCGATAAGACAGGTACGCTGACGAAAGGCATACCTGAAGTAACTGACGTTATCACTGCGGAAGGTGTTTCCGAAGAAGAATTCCTTCAGACTGTGTTTGCTCTTGAAAAGGGAAGTGAACATCCTCTGGGCAAGGCATGCGCGGATTATTGCAGGTCTAAAGGGATCAGTGCTCTGTCTGTTGAAGAATTTAAAGTTGAGCCGGGCAGAGGAGTAACGGGAAAGATTGGCGGTACCTTGTATCTCGCCGGCAATGCGGGAATGATAGGAGCAAAACTTCCTTCTTCTCTTGAAGAAGCCGTAAACAAGGTTTCCGAAGAAGGAAAGACTCCGATGTTCTTTGCTTCCGAAGATAAGTATATCGGCATGGTGGCAGCGGCGGATTCATTAAGACCTGATTCGGCGGAAGCCGTTAAGGAACTCAAAACGCTCGGACTTAAAGTTATCATGCTGACAGGAGACAACGAGCGTACTGCGAAGGCAATAGGAAGGACTGCAGGTGTTGACGAAGTCATCGCAGGCGTTCTTCCTGACGGCAAGGAAACCGTTATCAGAAAGCTCCAAAAGCAAGGCAAGGTAATGATGGTCGGAGACGGAATAAACGACGCTCCTGCACTTACCAGAGCCGATATAGGCGTATCTGTATCAACGGGTACGGATATTGCCGTAGATGCGGCCGACATCGTTCTTATGAAAGCATCTCTCAAGGATGTCGCTGCCGCCATAAGGATCTCGAGAAAGACCATCAGGAATATTCACGAGAATCTTTTCTGGGCGTTCTTCTATAATATCCTGCTGATACCCGTGGCTGCGGGTGCATACTCTGCTTTGGGTATTACGATGGCGCCGGTCTTCGGAGCAGCGGCAATGAGCATCTCGAGCTTTACGGTATGCATGAATGCTCTGAGGTTAAACCTCGTAAAGCCGTATGACACAAAGCATGACAGGGCGGTAAAATATAAGACGAATGATACTGTGGAGGATAAAGAAATGACCAGGACAATGAAGATCGAAGGCATGATGTGCGGCCACTGCGAAGCTTCCGTAAAGAAGGCTCTTGAGGCAGTAGATGGCGTCGAGGCTGCAGACGTTTCCCATGAGAAGGGCGAAGCAGTCGTAACGCTTTGCGCAAGCGTTGATGATGCTGTCCTTAAGAAAGCCGTTGAAGACAAGGATTATAAAGTCATTTCGATCAGCTGATCTTTTTATAGAGCCTGTAGTAGACAGCCGACACTACGGATGCCGTAAAGCCTCCGCATGATACGTCGCTCAGGAAGTGGGCTCCAAGCACCATTCTCGAAATAAGTACGGCGATACCGACACAAAGCCCCATGACGAGCATCAGCATGGATCTTTCCTTAAGCTTGGGATAAACGAGTCCCAGTGCAGGAAAGAGAGTGATGTTCATGATGCTGTTGGATGTGTGCCCGCTCGGGAATGATTTGAAATCGTCTTTGTTGATCCCGTATTTGGCGATAAGTTCAGCTTTGTTCTTTATCGGGGCAAACCATCTGCGGAAACCGATACCTTCATGACCTTTTGAAATGAGACGGTATCTCGGACGCGGAAGCCCTACCTTTACGAGCTCATAGAGAAGGAAAGATACTGTCATGGCCGAGAGGACTAAGATCAGATGCTTTGCGAGCAGAGCGTCTGTTCTTTTTTTGCAGGCAAGATAACCGATAACCGATACCGGGAGCATGCCGACAAGGAGCATTATTATCATCTGCGGAACATCCCTGTGAACGGCAGGGAAGATGCCTCCAAGGTTATTGATGTCCAGTACGGAACCGCCGCAGATAAGAAGCGCGATAAGGCCTATCACCGTAACCAGGATGATGTAACCGGTACGCTTTTTGTTCTCTTTGGGAAGGTTTACGGCCTGGCTGAAGAGTGCTCCGAAAAAGAATGCGTAGAAGGCGCAGAATATATAGATCCCGACGGTTGAGACTATGAGAGCGCCCATGTTCATATCAGAGAAAAGAACAGGTGCGATCTTCTCATCGGTAAATGTGCCCGTTACGAAAGTCACGGCAAAGATGCATGCCATGACTATGCTGATAATGCCGGCTGTTTTGTTGAACTTCAATGTCTTTTCATCATTCATGACTGAACCCCGAATACTTCGTCGCAGTACCTTACGGTCTGCATGGCGTCTTTTGAGTAGGCATCAGCGCCTATCTGGTCGGCATATTCCTGTGTCATAACGGCACCGCCTACGACGACCTTTGTGTCAGGCTTTTTCACGCGGAGGAGCTTGATGGTCTCTTCCATTGATACGACCGTTGTGGTCATGAGGGCTGAAAGGCCGACGACTTTTACGTCATCTTTGATCGCCGCTTCAACGATTGTCTCCGGCGGTACGTCCTTGCCGAGATCTATTACATCGTAGCCGTAGTTTTCGAGCATAACCTTTACGATGTTCTTTCCGATATCGTGAATATCGCCCTTGACGGTCGCTAAGATCACCTTGCCCTTGACCTGGCGGGGCTTACCCTCCATAGCCTTTTTAACGACTTCGAATGCTGCTTTTGCGGCATCTGCGCTCATGAGGAGCTGTGGAAGGAAGACCGTGCCTTTTTCAAAGCCTTTTCCGACTTTGTCCAATGCCGGGATCAGTTGCGCGTTGATGAGTTCAAGAGGCTCATGCCCTTCCGCGATGCCTTCCTGCATTGCTTCAGCGGCGCGTCCTGTGACGCCGCGCTCTATGGCTTCGGAAAGAGAAAGCTTTGCTCCGCCGGATGAAGAAGCAGTATTGCCTGCGGCAGCTCCTGAAGAAGCTCCGCCGAAAGTTCCGTCGGACTTATATTCCGCATACGCATTGATGAATCCGAGACACTGCGGATCTTTGTCCATAAGCGCACAGAAGGCTCTGTAAGACGCCATCATGTGGTCGTTGTTCGGGTTGATGATCGCGCAGGAAAGACCATTCTGCATTGCCATCGTGAGAAAATGCGAGTTGATGAGCTCTCTGGCGGGAAGTCCGAAAGAAATGTTCGAAACGCCCAGTATCGAATGACCGCCGAATTCATCTCTTATCCTTCTTACGGTATCGAGTGTTGTAATGGCAGAAGACGAATCCGAAGAGATCGTCATGGCAAGTCCGTCTATGACGATGTCGTCTCTGGGAATGCCGTATTCGTCAGCAGCTTCGTATATCTTCTTTGCGACCTTTATCCTGCCGTCGGAAGTTTCGGGAATACCGTCCTCGTCCAAAGGAAGTCCGACCAGGACGCCGCCGTATTTTGCGACAAGGGGCATAACTGCCTCGATCGTTTCACGCTTGCCGTTGACCGAGTTGATCATGGGTTTTCCGTTGTAGATGCGCATTCCGCGCTCCAATGCTTCGGTATCGGTCGAATCGAGCTGGAGGGGGAGCGTAGTGACGGATTGGAGTTTATATACGATGTTTTCCATCATGGCGGGCTCGTCGATCTCAGGGAGACCAACGTTGACGTCAAGGATGTGAGCTCCCGCTTCTTCCTGCTTTAAGCCTTCGGTAAGTATGTAGTCCGTGTCATTTTCACGGAGCGCCTGCTTGAATCTCTTCTTTCCTGTCGGGTTGATCCTTTCGCCGATGATCACCGGTTTGGGGCCGATCTCAACACATTCCGAGAAGCTTGTAACATAGGTTCCATGCTTCTTCTCCGGAATCCTGAAGGGCAGGGGAGAAACCTCTTTTATGAGCGCTTTCATGTGCGCGGGCGTGGTTCCGCAGCAGCCGCCCATGACGTGAACGCCCATTGCCGCGATGTCTTTCATTATCGTGCTGAATTCCTCAGGACCTACGTCGAAAACGGTCTTGTTTCCTTCAGTCCTGGGAAGACCGGCGTTAGGGTTTACAACGACCGGGAGGGAACAGCATGCCGTAAGGCGCCTGACTATGGGGATCATCTTGTCAGGGCCGAATCCGCAGTTGACGCCTATAGCATCGACCTTGAGGCCTTCCAGCATGGCGACGGTTCCTTCAACGCTGCCGCCTGTGAGGAGCTTTCCGCTCTCGTCATATACTGTTGTTACGATAACCGGAAGGTCACATGTCTCGTGTGCTGCAATAACAGCGGCTTTTGCTTCGTAAGAATCGCTCATCGTCTCGATCAGGACGAGGTCGCCGCCTGCTTCCGCACCGGCCTTGATCGTTTCGGAGAAAACCTTTACCGCTTCGTTGAACGGAAGGTCTCCCATGGGCGCTAACAGCTTTCCTGTAGGACCAATATCGATGGCGACATAAGCGTCGTCATCTCTTCCGGCTTCATGTCTTGCTTCCTGACAGAGCTTAACCGCAGCGGTCACGACTTCGGTTACGTTGCTGTACTTGAATGAATTGGCACCGAAAGTGTTGGTGTTGACGATGTTGCATCCTGCATCGAAATATGCGCGCGCAACGGATTTTATGTCATCGGGGCGCGTAAGGTTCCATGTCTCGGGAAGCTCTCCGCCCTTAAGGCCTTTTTCCTGAAGGATAGTTCCGGTTCCGCCGTCGCAGAAAAGCCATTCCTTGCCAAGTCTTTCTCTTAATCCCATGGTTTATTCCTTTCTTGAAAAAGCGCACGTCTGTGACATCGTGCAGGCTTCGCATCCCTGTCTGACGCAGGGGAGCTTGTTGGGTGAGAGACCGATTATCGCGGTGACCGATTTGGTCGGTACCATGAGAAGGGAATCGGTGAGCTCGATGCCAGTGATCTTGGTTATGTCCAAAAGCCTGAACCAGTCTTTCTGATGAGACAGTGCAAGGTCCCCGTATCCCGGCGAAAACCTCGGGCGGGCGTAAAGACCTTTTGCTTCATATTCGTCTTTGATCTTGTCATTGATGAGGTCACAGTAAGCTTCGATAGCGGCGGCTCCCGCAGCCTGACAGCAGGATGCGTAAGCCGAAGAAGTAACGGCTGCGCGCTTTACGAGCATGTCACATGAAGGACCTGCGGTCGCTGCAAAAAGGACGCATTCCGTACAGCCTGCGAGGTTTCTTGCAAGAGATCTGCTCTCTATCGTTATATCGGCCAGTTTGACCGTAAAGCCTTCGACCGTTACGGGAAAAGCCTTTGAGACATATTTCGGGCTGCAGTCTTTCTCGAGTGATGCGATTGCCTTGGCTATCATGGCATCGGTCTCCGGTGATGTGTCGACAGGGCCTCTGAAACCCATGTAGCGTCTTACTTCACTTTCGGGGATGGCAACTCCTAAAGGCATTGCTGACTCCTTAGCCTACGATGCCGTTCAGCATCTTGAGGATGTCCTTTGCGACATCAGGCTTGTTCATCGAGTAGACGTGGATATGGGTAACGCCGTTGGCGATAAGGTCGATTATCTGCTCAGCTGCATATACGATTCCCGCCTGACGCATGGAAACAGGGTCATCGCCGAACTTGTCAACGATCGCGCGGAATCTCTCGGGAACGTTCGTGCCGGAAAGAGCAACGGAGCGTGAGAGCTGCTTTGCCGTCGTTATCGGCATGATGCCCGGGAGTACGGGAACGTTGATGCCCTTGTCCTTTATGCGGTACAGGAAATTGTAGAAGATGTTGTTGTCAAAGAACATCTGAGTGGTAAGGAAATCGCATCCGGCATCGACTTTGAGCTTAAGATAGCCTATATCATCGGATTTGTGTTCGCACTCTATATGACCTTCGGGATAGCAGGCACCGCCGATGCAGATCTCTTTATCGAATGATCTGATGTCGGCAATGAGATCTGAAGCGTGCTTATAATCGTTGCAGATGATACCGTCCTTGGGCAGGTCACCTCTCAATGCCATTACGTTGTCAATGTTGTTGGCATGTATCTGCGCGATCATGTTCCTGACGTGTTCCTTTGTGGAAGCAACGCAGGTGAGATGGGGCATTACCGGAACGTTATGAAGATTCTTGATGTCGGAAGCCACTTCGATCGTAAGCTTGCTGGTCGAGCCGCCCGCACCATAGGTAACGGACATGAAAGACGGACTCATTGCCGCGATCGCTCCCGCGGCGGCCTTGACTGATTCGAGGCCAGCTTCCTGCTTGGGAGGGAATACCTCAAAGGAGATCGTGGGCCTGGGGTCGTTCAGTATATCGGTAATCTTCATAGAAACGTGACCTCACCTGTTGATTTATTTGATAATTTATAGAGTATACCTCAAAAAGTGATTTAGTATTATAATTGCGTTGATTTTATGATCGAGGTGAAAAGTAATGACTAAAAAGATAATTTCAGCCTTGCTTTGCGGCATTATGGCACTTTCATGCCTTACCGCATGTGACAGCGAGACAGCAAAAAAGATCTCGGAAATGGCCAAGAATACCGACGTCAGCGGTCTTGAATCGGTTGAACAGAGCATCGTCAAAGCCATTACCGGAGCAGGCGAAGTCCCTACCAAAGACCGTTCCGGCAATGACATCAAGGTCCCTGCCGAGGTTAAATCCATTGTTTCGCTCGCACCTTCCACTACCAGGGTGCTTATCGATCTCGGCCTTGCGCTTAAGATCGTAGCCGTTGACACTAACTCTATGACTTATAAGGATTATCTGCCTTCCGGCGTCAAGACTTTTGACATGATGAATCCTGACAACGAAGCGATCGCGGCTCTTAAGCCTGACATCGTTTTCACTTCCGGAATGAGTTCCGTAGGCGGAACATCGCCTTTCAAACCGCTCGTTGATTCCGGTATCTGCGTTGCTGACATTCCTTCATCTGCTTCGATCGCAGCCATCGGTGACGACATCAAGTTCATCGGAAACTGCGTTGGAAAGGGCGTTGAAGCTGTTGCTCTTGCCGCTTCTATGGATGCTTCCTTCAAGGTCATCTCCAAGGCATGCGAAAGCGTTCCTGCCGAGAAGCAGAAGACGGTCCTTTTCATGATGAACATTCCCACATCCGATTCTCCTACGATCTATTCCTTCGGCAAGGGCACTTACATGGACGAGATGCTCACCATGATCCATGCAAAGAATGCCTGCGGTTCACAGGAGGGATGGGTAGCCGTCTCCATAGAGGACGCAGTCGCCATGAATCCTGACGTAATCCTTACCAATGTTGATTACGTTCCCGATCCCGTTAAGGACATAAAGGCTCTCAAGGGCTGGGAGAACGTGAAGGCCGTCAAGAACAATGAGGTTTACAAAGTTGATGCAAATCTCAGTTCACAGCCTAACAACCATATTGTTGACGCTTCGCTCGAATGGCTCAAGGACATTTATCCTGATATATTCACAGAGCTTTCCAAGTCGCTCGAGAAGACTCTCAAAGAAACGATCGAAAAGATCAAGAAAATCGCTGAGACTGCTGAGAGCAAGGCTGCTGCCTGATCTGAAATGACAGATGGAAAATCAGGGAACGCCTGAAAACAAAAAAGAAAGAAAAAACGCAAAGACCGCAGGGGTTGGCATGGCGCTGTCCCTTGCGGTCTGCTTATTTATCCTTCTCATTGCCATCAGGGCCGGAAGCGTATACATTTCACTGCCTGATCTGCTCAAGATAATCGGAAGCCACATAACCGGCAAGCCTTTGCCGGCTGAAGTCGATCCGATGTCCGATTCCATCTTCTGGACTATCCGCACGCCCCGTGCGATCACGGCTTTCCTGGTCGGCGGATGCCTTTCGGTCAGCGGAGCCGTCATGCAGGCGGTGCTCCAGAACCCGCTCGCGTCTTCTTATACGCTCGGCGTTTCGTCGGGCGCGTCACTGGGAGCCGCGTTCGTTCTTCTCTGCGGGTTAACGGTATCAGGCATTTCGGGATTCATGCTTCCGCTCGCAGGATTTGTCTTCGGTCTTTTAACGGTTGCTGCTGCAATGCTTCTTGCATCAAGGATAGACAGAAACGTATCCAACCAGACGATAGTCCTCATCGGAATGATCATGTCTTTGTTCGTCACGGGGATCCTGAACTTCATGATGACCTTTTACTCTGACCGCAGCAAACAGCTCTGGCTGTGGATGACGGGTTCGTTCTCGGCAAGGAACTGGACTCACTGCGCGATACTTACGGCTGTCGGAGCAGTCTGTTTCATCATTCTCCTGATGCTTTCCGGAAGACTGGACATCCTTACTTTCGGCGAGCTTCAGGCAAGTTCGATGGGAGTCGAGGTAAAGAAGACGAAGATCATTGCAATACTGATTTGTTCTCTCCTGACCGGCGTTTCCGTCGCGTTTGCGGGCGTTATAGGCTTTATCGACCTTGCCGCACCGCACGTGGTCAGAAGGTTATTCGGACCTTCCCACAAGATCGTAATACCTATGTCGTTCATATACGGCGGCGCTTTCATGGCGCTCTGCGACCTTGCCGCCAGGACGGTTCTTTCACCGAGGGAGATTCCGGTCGGAGCCGTTACCGCACTTGTCGGTGCGCCTTTCTTTGCTTATGTATTCTTCACGAAAGTGAGGAGGGCTGCCTGATGGAACTTATCCTTAAGAATGTGTCCGCCTCTTACGGGCGTGAAAAAGTCATAGACGATGTTAACCTCACGATCGGAGAAGGAGAAACTGTCTTTATCGGAGGCCGCAACGGATCCGGCAAGACAACGCTTCTGCGCGTAATGTCCGGCCTGATGGATCACGAAGGCAGCGTGACCGCCGGGGGCGAAGAGATCTTGAAGATGAAGAGAAGGAGCGTTGCAAGGCTCATAGCCCTCATGCCGCAGACCGGCGAGACTTATTTTCAGTACACGGTATATCAGACTGTGCTTCTTGGAAGATTTGCAAGGTCAAAAGGCGTTTTCGGGAACTTCTCGGAAGAGGACAGGGAAGCCGCCAAGGCTGCCATGGAGACCTGCGGAGTTTATGAATACAGGGACAGGCTCTTAAACGAGCTTTCCGGAGGACAGCTCCAGAGAGTTCTTCTTGCGAGGACTTTTGCCCAGGGGACTCCGTTTTTGTTCCTTGACGAACCGGGTAGCAACCTTGATGTCAAATACCGTGCCGAGCTTTGCGATTATCTTTGCAAGTGGGCTGAAAACAAGACATCCACGCCTTATGGCGAAGTAAGAAACACCATCGTTGCGGTCTTTCACGATCTGGGGCAGGCGAGGAGCGTCTGCAGCAGGACGGTATTCCTTAAGAACGGAAAAGTCGTTGCAGACGGGCAGAGCTCATCTGTGATCACGCCTGAATGCCTGGAATCCGTTTATGACTTCGACGTCGCGGGTTATCTGAAAAACCAGCTCGATTCCTGATATTACGAGAAGAACTTCAGGACTCTGATAGCAAGCCCCATGTCCGCTTCTCTGTTATGGGCGGAAACGTCCTTTCTGTTATGGATCTCTTCTCTGTTTTTGTGATAGTACTCGTATGATTTGAGCAGCATGTCCTCGTTCTTGAGAGTAGGCTGCCAGCCGAGTTCGCGCTTGATCTTCGTTGTGTCAAAGATGAACGTGGATGAGATCATGTTGTACTGATAGACGCCCAAAGGCGAGATGCCGAGGTGATAACAGAGCTTCATCATGAACTTGGCGAACCTCGGAGGGAAGTGGGCAAGCTTTGAAGTAGACTCGGAGTGGTCTACTACGTACTGGTAATTGTAGTTAAAGCTCTTTACTTCGTCTGATCCGATATTGAAGACAGTGCCCTTATCGTAGTCCAATGCGAGTTCGCAGGCTCTGGCAAGATCCTTTGCGTAGATGAACTGGTATCTGTTCTCGCCGTTGCCGACCATCCAGAGCTTTTTGTTGTCATCAACGAAAGAGTAGAGGATGGCAAGAAGACCAAGACGGCCCTCATCCATTATGGTGGGACATCTGAATATGATGCTCTTGACCTTGTCGGGTTCAGACATAAGGATCTTTTCGCCTTCAAGCTTGGATCTGCCGTAGATCTCAACTGGTGCGGGTTCTTCCTCTTCGGTTACGGGATAATCGAAATTCCTGCCCCAGAGACAGTTGCTGGAAGTGAAGATTATCTTGCCGATGCCGTATTTGATGCACATATCGAGAACGTTCTTTGTTCCGTCGACATTCGAACTCCACAGTTCTTTCATCATTTTTCTTTCGTGCGCGAGCATGGCTGCAAGATGGAAGACTGCATCGATCTTGTGGGAAGAGAAGACCTTCTCCATCAGTTCGAGATCGCGGATGTCTCCCTGATAGGACGTAAAGGCGGGGTCTTCAAACTCGCTCTTTACCAGATCGATGTTGACGATGTGATGGCCCTTGGAGACAAGATAACGTGAAAGAATCTGCCCGAAGAAACCGGATCCGCCTGTAACCAGATATGTCTTCATAAACAATCCTCGAAAGCAATTTTCAAATTGAATGCTCCCAAGATTATACAACAGATATTGCTGTTAGGCATTTGAGGTTTAGAGGCGGAGTTTATTCTGCAACGTATTCGTATGAAATGACGGGATAGGCGGTAAATATGCCTGAAGTGTCAGTTCTGTAGATATCTATGCCGGTTGCCCGGACCTTAATGTCGTGACCGCCGCCGTTTCCGGGAACAAGAGCAATATCCGTGTCTGATCTGAGAATGTACACAGCGCCGTTGCTGCCCGCATGATACAGATATTTGCCGTCGATCTTGTTGTTCGAGACTTTGCTGATGCTCGTGAAATGTTTGGTGTGCGGAGTTGCCATACATGCAGCAGTCCCGCCCGCTGTTAGGACACAAAGTAGCACGGCTGAGATAATGACGGTAAGAACAATACGCAATGTTTTACGGCCTTTAGGTGGTTTCTGCGTCATGAAATCCACTCCTTTCATTTCACTTATAGTGTAATTTTACACCATTTGAAAAACTTTGCAATATGCAAGCGGAGATAACGCGAAAACTGTTGTAAACACAACAATAAAATGGGTTAAATGGGCTTTTTATTTAAACGAAAGTTACATTGAACACAAATAATATGGTTGTTAGAATTTGATTGCTATAAGCAGGAGGGGACTGTTATGGGTAAAGAAAAGAAGAAAATGACTTTCAAGGAATTCCTCAAAAAGAAGGATATCAATATCTCGGCTAAGACTTATTTTGTCGATGCCATGAGCGGTATGGCCCAGGGCCTTTTCGCTTCGCTCCTTGTAGGAACCATCCTTTCTACTGCAGCCAACTACATTGAGATGATCGATCTGGCATTCTTCCAGAGGCTTGCACACTTCATGCATGTCGTCGGATACATCACGAGCGCCAACTCGCCTGTTACAGGTGCTGCCATCGCAGTCGGTATCGCCGCTGCACTCAAGGCACCCATGCTTGTTACCGCATGCGCCGCATGTGTGGGAGCTTTCGCAAACGGTTATCCCGGATACATATTCGATAAGGCTGCTATCTACATCAAGAATCCCACGCCTTCATATTCGGCAGGTCCTTTAGGAGTTTTTGTCGCCGTAATCTTCGCAGTCGAGATCGGTAAGATGATCTCAAAGGAGACAAAGGTCGACATCCTTGTCACGCCGATCGTATCCCTCGGAACAGGCTACCTCGTAGCTTACCTGACATGCCCTGCGATCGCAGTTGCAATGAACTGGCTCGGAACATTCATCAATACAGCCACGCAGCTCCATCCGTTCATCATGGGCATCATCGTTTCCGTAGTCGTAGGCATCATCCTGACTCTCCCGATCTCCAGTGCAGCGATCTGCGCTTCGATCGGTATCACGGGAATAGCTGGCGGCGCCGCTCTTGCAGGATGCTGCGCTCAGATGATCGGTTTCGCCGTTGCTTCTTACAGAGAGAATAAGATGGGAGGCATCGTTTCACAGGGCCTCGGAACGTCAATGCTCCAGATGCCCAATATCGTAAAGCATCCTCAGATCTGGATCCCTGCAACACTTGCAGCAGCTATCACAGGTCCTATATCCACAATGGTATTCAAGCTTGAGTGCACGGGCGTATCCGCAGGCATGGGAACATGCGGAATGGTAGGCCCTATCGGATGTTTCTCCGCAATGACGAAGTCCGGAACGCTCACTCCTATGGCGTGGGTCGGAATGGCAGTCGTCTGCATCATCGCACCTGCTCTTCTCTCGCTCCTTTTCAGCGAGATCATGAGAAAGCTCAAGTGGATCAAAGAAGGAGACATGAAGCTCTGATCCGCAAATGGAATAACATGTATTCTTGTGTTATTCTTTAAAAATGAAAAGCTTTACACCAAAACTCAGGACAAGACGTCTCGCCGGCAAAATGTTTTCGCTGGCCGGATTGATCGCAGTCCTGTTTTTTGTGTTCATCTATCTTTTCCCCTGGATAGAGACCGGTACGGGAAAGGCTATAGGCGCGGCCTGCATGGCGATCCTTGCGCTGTATTTTGTCATCTTTTTGATCTGGATAAAGAAAACGGATGAACCGGATGCCGCAGAATTCTTCCTGATAACCGCAATACCGCTTTCCGCCATATTCCTGATCCTGATTCCGCATAACTGCTTTGTCGATAACAAGACGCATTTCATCGCCGTTTACAGGCTTTCAAACCTTGTCCTCGGCAAGGGTGAATGGCTTGCCAGAGCGGACGATCTGGATTTCATGAACGCATACTGGCCTGATATGGGCCGCCCGGATACGAAAGGATATCAGGCGCTTGTAACAGCTTCATCCTGGTTTATCAAGAACGATACTTTAGTTGACATTGTCAGGCACGAAGACAAGATGAAGTTTTATTCCATCGTATGCTATCTGCCTGAAGTGTTCGGCTTTACGGTTGCCAGGCTCTTAAAGCTCGGGACGGTCCCTTCGCTCTATATTTCAAGGGCTTGTCTGAACGTTTTTTATATCTTTGCGGTTTTCCATGCCATAAGGACGATGCCTTCAGGAAAGTACGTCATGGCTTTTACCGCGCTCCTGCCGGAATCGCTTCATATCGCGGGCGCTTTCTCTTATGACGGAATGGCGGTTTCCTGCGCGCTTTGTTTCGCCGCAAGCTGTTTTAACGTGGCAGCCTGCGAGAGGAAAGAAAAAGATGTGAAACCGCGTGTTTTCACGAAGGAACTCATCAGGTGCATGATATGGTCATTTATGGTGGCAAGCGTGAAGGGAGGAGGATATTTCTTTCTGCTGATACCGCTGGCTTTCCTGGCTGCTTCACGTAAGAAAGCAAGATCCTTCATCAAGCCCGTCCTGATCATTTCCGCAGGACTTTTGGCGCTCCTGATATTCAATGTCATTGCAACATACGGCATATCCCTGTTCCAGCTCGGCGGCGAAGAGGGTAATCTGACCACTGCCTTTGCGTTTGAAAACCCGCTTTCATTCCTTGTGATGGCGGCATATGAATATGTTTATGAACTTGAAGCGATATTCATGGGCGTTACGGGCGGAATGCTCAGCTGGGGCGATTTCGTCGTTCCCGGTCAGATCATCGCTGCTCTTCTTGTGTTAATGCTGGCATATCTGGTCTTTGAAAAAGACGAGACAAGATTTACCGTCAGTTCGAAAAGGTTAATGATCCTGTCGATCGTGCTTGCTCTGGTCATCACACCTGCCATGATGCTCAGTTCGACACCGGTCGAATCGCGCAATATATTCGGTATCCAGGGAAGATATTTCACACCGTTCGTGCCTTTTATCTTTATCCTTGCCACTAAGTTTAAGATCCATAGAAAAGCCCTTGCGGTAACAGATGAACGCATACAGCTTAAGATACGGAAAAGGCTGCTTACAGCGGTTTCCGCGTTTTTCTGCATCATCGTCTATCTGATGCTTGATACGTATCTTAAGAGATAAGCCGTCAGGCTCTGAATGTTGCGACTATCGCCCTTATGGAATCAAAAAGGTAGGGCTTATATGTGGCGAGGTCGCAGGGTGTTCCATTGATTATGATATTGTGTACGCTGCTCGAGATGAGTTCGATTATCGTGTAGAGCATGAGACCGGAATCCTTCCAGTTATCACCGTTGGAATTGATCATCCTGTCGTAGTCTTCTTTTACGTTGACAGACTGGATAAGGCTTTCGTCCGTATAAGCCTTGACGTAGAAACCGAAGTTCAGGTTGCGGTTTAAGAATCTGGCAAGTCTTGGATCTTTGTCCAGGTCCGTGATTATGCTGTCGGCGATAATGATTATCTTTTCCTCGACCGGAAGATCAGGGTTGGCCGCTTCGTGCTTTTTCAGCCTGTCGCTTGCTTTCTTTAAAAGTCCTTCGGCCTTTCTTGCGATAAGGTGGTCTATTATGTCCTGCTTGTCATGGAAATAGAAATAGAAGGTTCCTTTGGCGACGCCGGCACTGTCCGTGATGTCTGAGATCGAAGTGTCGGAAATACCCTTTGTGGTAAAGAGTTTATACGAGTGCGAAAGAAGTGAATTGAGCTTTATCTTTTTGTTTTCTTCTGCTTTGCCCAAAGTAATAAACCCTCCGTTTATTGAATGTTATCACTATATACAAAAATTGACTCCTGGTCAAGAAATCTTCCGAAAATTATTGACTAACGGTCAAAAAGTGATATATTGAAACTGAAATTTATGACCGATGGTCAAAAATGAAGAGGTGAAAGAGAATGCTCAGATTCGGAAAAGGCGTGGTTAAGCTCCGCTGGGTGATCCTTGCGTTGTCCGTACTCCTGTTGATACCTTCCGTAATAGGATTTCTGAACACGCACATTAATTACGATATCCTGTATTACCTTCCTGATGACATTGAAACGATGAAGGGACAGGACATACTGCTTGAAGATTTCGGAAAGGGCGCGTACGGAATATTCGTCTGCGACGGCCTCTCCACGGCTGATCAGATCAAACTCGAAGAAAAGCTTTCGAAAGTCGAACACGTGTCCAGCGTTATCTGCTACAGCTCGCTTACTGGCGGTGAGATCCCTTCAGCGGTGCTTCCTGACAAGATAAAGGACATCTTCTATTCCAAAGACGGCAAAGGATGCCTGATGTTTATCTTCTTCAACAGTACCAGTTCGACTGAAGAAACGATGAAGGCGATAAAGGATATAAGAGCCGTTGCCGGAAAACAGTGTCTTCTTTCAAGCATGGCAGCCGTGGTTACTGATACAAAGGACCTTGTACAGGAACAGATCCCGATCTATACATCCATAGCGGTCGTTCTCGCACTGATAGTTCTGATGCTTACGATGGATTCTTATCTTGTTCCGGTCCTGTTCATTGCTGACATCGGAATGACGATAATCTATAACCTCGGTTCGAATTTCATAAAGGGAGAGATGAGCTTCATTACCATGGCGCTCGTTGCTATCCTGCAGCTTGGCGTTACGATGGATTATTCCATCTTCCTTTACCACAGTTATGTCGAACAGAAACTGATCTACGATGACAAGAAAGACGCAATGGCGCATGCGATCGCGGCAACGCTGACATCCGTTACGGGTTCATCGCTCACAACGATCGCCGGATTTCTTGCCATGTGTTTCATGACATTTACGCTTGGCCTCGACATGGGCATCGTAATGGCGAAGGGAGTCGTTTTCGGCGTGATCGGCTGCGTAACCATCCTGCCTTCGATGATCCTTGTATGCGATAAGGCGATAGAGAAGACGAAGCACAGATTCACTTTAAGGCTCCCTTCAAAGGGCCTTGCAAGGTTCTTCGACAAAGCATACATACCTGCCGCGGTAATCCTTCTGCTGCTCTGGATCCCGGCAATCTACGGTTACAGCAGGATCAATGTCTATTACAAACTCGACAACAGTCTTCCCGAGACACTTTCGTGCGTTCAGGCAAACAAGGCTTTGGAAAAGGATTACGACATGAATTCCGTTTCCATGATCCTTGTTGATTCAAAACAGCCGGCGAAGGATACCAAGAAGATGCTCGAAGACATAAAGGCTGTTGATGGAGTTGAATTTGCGATCGGTCTTGATTCGGTCCAGGGTTCGCTCGTTCCGGACGACCTCGTGAATTCTTCGGAGATCACCAGGGACCTCAGGAGCGACAGATACAAGCTCCTTCTGGTTTCGTCCAAATATCAGGTCGCGACTGACGAGGTCAACGCCCAGTGTGATGAGATAAACAGGATCGTTAAGTCTTACGACAAGAACGCGATGTTCATCGGCGAAGCACCTGCGACCAAGGATCTGATAAAGATAACGGACAGGGATTTCAAGGTCGTATCTGCAGTCTCGATCGGCGCGATCTTCATCCTGATCCTCATGGTCCTGAAGTCAGCCACGATCCCGTTCATCCTCGTTGCAGTCGTTGAACTTGCGATCTATCTGAACATGTCGATCTCGTACTATACCGGCACGACTCTTCCGTTTATCGCATCTATCTGTGTCGGAACGATACAGCTCGGAGCAACGATAGATTACGCGATACTCATGACCACAAGATACAAGAACGAGCGTATCGGCGGCGCCGACCGCAAGCTTGCGGTGAAGACGGCGGTGGAGACTTCAGTCAACTCGGTATTCTCATCGGCATTGGGCTTCTTCGCGGCGACGATCGGATGCGCGGTATATTCAAACATCGATCTCATATCGTCGATATGCCTGCTCCTTGCAAGAGGCGCGCTGCTCTCGATGGTACTGGTAATACTTCTTCTGCCTGCATTGCTCCTGATATTTGACCCTGTGATCATCAGGACCACGGCCGGAATGAAGTGCTGCGTTGAGCGGGAAAAAGACAAGAAAAAGCATTTGGGAAACGGCATTGCCCATCAGGTTTAAGCGGATAAGAAAGGACGGATCAATATGAAAGAAAACATGAGAAAGATTACGGCTGTTGCATTAAGCGCGGCAATGATCGTTACGGCTTTTACGGGCTGCGGAGAAAAGAAAGCGGAACCCGTAGCAAAAGAAGAGCCGGACGCAACGCAGAACAATGATGAAAAGGACGGAAGGGAAAAAGCTGAGGAGATGGCAGCTCCCGAGCACAGTTCAACCTCCGGTAAGAACGAGACCGTTTATGTCATCAAGAACAGTGATGGTACTAAGAAAACGATAGTTTCCGCATGGCTTAAAAACCCGTCCGGTTCAGCTTCGATGAAGGACGTTACCTGCCTTGACAATATCGAGATTGTAAAAGGCGATGCAAAGCTCGAAAAGAATGAAAACGGAAATGTTACCTGGAATACAGAAGGCGCAGACGTTTATTACACCGGCACTACCGGAAAGGCCGCCCCGGTCGATGTCGATGTTACTTACACTCTTGACGGTGCCAAATTGAAAGCGTCTGAACTCAAGGGCAAGAGCGGTCATCTTGTTATCGATATCAATTACAAAAACACGATGTCCAAGACCGTAACAGGTAAGGACGGAAAAGACTACACGATCTATATGCCGTTCATCATGTCAACGGGAATGATCCTTGACAATGCGAAGTTCAGCAACATAACCGTCAAGAACGGAGAGGCCGTTAACGACGGCGATCATACGATGGTAATGGGAATAGGCTTCCCCGGCCTTTATGACAGCCTGGGCCTCGATACGATCGACTTCAGTAAGATAGACGAAGACAAAAAGATCGAAAGATCGGATATACCTGATTCCGTTACCATTGAATGCGACGTTAAGGATTGCGATGAGTTTTCGGCTCTTACGGTCGCCAAGACTTTCGACATTAACAAGATCAGCAAAACGTACGATATCGGAAAACTGGATGCCGATATAGACGATATGACCGACGGCATGAAAAAACTGCTCGACGGTTCAGAAGATCTTCATACCGGAATAAGCAAGGTCAACAAGGGCGTTAAGAGCCTTCAGAGCGGAGCGAAGACTCTTTCTTCCGGCGCGGATACACTCGCTAAAGGAGCAAAGAAGCTCTCTTCAGGTACCAATACGCTTTCAACCGGTGCCAAAGATCTGAGCGATGGCATGTCGAAACTGAATAAGGCTTTGCCTTCTGAAGCAGACGCGAAAAAGCTTGCGGCAGGATCAACACAGATCAAGAATGCCATCGATTCCATGCATTCCGCCGCAAAGAGTGCCCCCGTTACCGACAAGGACGTAGCTGCTCTTCAGACAAAACTCTATAAGCTCGTTCAGGCAGGCGAACTCGATGCTGACACGATGAAGCAGATCCTTACGGTTTATAAGACATGTGAAGGACTCGAGAATGGCGTAAACAGTCTTTACAACGGATATGGCAGCGTCAATAAGGCTGTCCAGGCATATCCCCAGATCGTCGCAGGCGTAGGCAGTGCGTCAAAGGGGGCCAAGCAGATCGCTGACGGAGCCCAGACATTAAACAAGGGCGCAAAAGATCTCAGCAGCGGAGCTGACAAGCTTTCCAAGGGCGCCAGATCGCTCAGGAACGGAACGGGTACTCTTGCCGATGGTACGGAAAAGCTTCTCAAAGGTTCCAAAGACCTGAAGGAAGGCCTCAAGAAGTTCGATGACAAAGCCGTCGACAAGGTCGCGGAAGTGATCCGTGATACGGTCGATCCTCTGTCAGACAGATTCGAAGCCCTTAAGGCATACTCAAATACTTACGGTTCATTCGCAGGAACCGACAAAGCCGTCGAATGCTCAACTGTATTCGTTTTAAAGAACAACTGAGACAAATCCATCTGATCCTTCTTCAAAAAGCAGCCTCCTTCGGGAGGCTGTTCGATTTTTATTGAACTGAATCTCAAGATAATTTATTATATTGTTTATGGAATAAAGGTAAGATTATCGGAGGTTATTATGGGTAATTGGAATGATCCGGAAAATGATATGACCGGATTTCTCACTGATGAAGAAGATTCAGGCATTAAGAAGTATTTTGAGCCAAAGGTTGACAGAAGACCTCCCGCTCCGTGGCTGAGTAAGAATCCCTGGGCAAACCAGCAAGATAAGAATAATGAAGACGGCACTCCCGTAAGTGTTTTCTCTTCAAATGCCAAGAAATGCCCCACGTGCGGCGCTAACCTGATCTTCAATCCGAGAGCTGAAGGTCTTGCCTGCACGAGCTGCGGAAGAGTTTTCGATCCGGATACACTGGATATGAAATGGTCGATGGGGATCTCAAATCCCGAGCAGGAATACGGCATTGATGATGTCCTTGCAGATGATGACCGGCAGAGGATCGAGATCGTATGTAATTCCTGCGGTGCACAGATCATCGCTGATAAGAACGTATCATCTACTTTCTGCGCATTCTGCGGTTCACCTGCGCTCATTACCAGAAGACTTACAAGAGAGTTTCATCCGGATAACATCATTCCGTTTGAGATCGAAAGAGATAAGGCGATCGAGCTTTTCAAGAAGCATTGTGAAAGCGTTCCGCATCTGCCCCGTGACTTTACTTCTGCAAGGACATTGAAGAAGATCACCGGAATCTATGTGCCGACCTGGCTTATTTCCTGCACAGTAAAAGCAAAGGTCATCGGCAGGGGCCATACCGATCCCGAATATGACAGGGCGAGGGAAGAAGGCCGTGCAAAGGGACGCGCGATGCTGGCAAGCACCGGCATGACTGCAAATGCACCCGTTATCCTTAACGATGCAGACGCGTTTGAAGTTAAGGGAACGGTTGAATTTAAGCTCAATGATGTTCCTTTCGACGGTGAAAAGCAGATCGCAAACCGCATCATGGAGGCGGCAGAGCCTTATGATTACTCGAGGATGGTACCGTTTTCAGGCGCTTATCTTCAGGGTTACGTTGCCGAGAAATACGACCAGCAGCCCAAGGATATGAATGACAGTATCGTAAGGCGTTTCGACAGATACACGATGCAGATCTGCGAGATGTGCGATTTCGGATTCAAGTCGTTTAAGGTCGTTGAACACGATCCTACACCCGTATTCAAAGATTTCACCATCAAGTACTGCCTGCTGCCAGCGTTTTTCCTTCACTATGAATATAACGGCCGCAACTATCAGTACGTTATAAACGGCCAGACGGGAAAAGTCTCCGGCGAATTCCCTTATGCAAAGGGATGGGAGACCATGGAAAGTGCAGGAAGACGGGCAAGAGGCAAGGCGATCTCCGTTAACTTCGAGTTCAGGAAACTTCTTTATGCGCTTCCGGGTGCTCTCGGCGCTTTCGGTTATCTTATGCTCCGCATGGGGACAAGAAATTCCAGAATGTTGAGAGTTTTTACATTTGGTTTTAATGACCCTGTCCTGTTCCTGATCGTCGGATTGCTGGTAAGCGCTGTCTTGTATTTCCTTATCAGCATCCTTCCGAAAATGCTGGAGAGACGCGAAAAATACGACAGACAGATGATCGGCTCGGACAGTTCGCACGACCTTGCATCTCCACCGGGAGCGGAGGCTTATTTTGATACAGGATATTCAGTTAAATATTCCGAGGTGGTAAAGGAGAAAGAAGGTCCGATGCTGCTCCTTAGGAATGAAGCCGATCTGAAGCACAGCATTATTACAAAGCGCCCTTAAACAGCATACAGAAACGGAGTAAGTTTATGATCGAAGCTGTAAACCTTTCCAAGTCATTCAATTCTGGAGCGGCGGTTGCTGCCGACAACATAAGCTTCACCTGTGCTGACGGTGAGATAGTCGGTTTTATCGGTCCGAACGGGGCAGGTAAGACGACAACCATCAAGATCCTCACAGGGATAATCAGGCCGGATTCCGGCAAAGTGGTCATCAACGGCTTTAACATGGCCGAAAAGCCCCTTGAGGCGAAAAAGATAATCGGCTACATTGCTGATTCTCCCGACATGTTTGTAAAGCTCACGGGTTATGAATACATCAATTTCATGGCCGACGTCTATGGCGTGCCAGGGGACGTCCGCGAGGAACGCATCAACTATTTTGCCGAACAGTTCGGAATGGAGAAAACCGTTTTCTCACAGCGTATGACGGGTTATTCCCACGGCATGCGCCAGAAGACGATGATAATCGCTACGCTGGTCCATGATCCCAAGGTCTGGATACTTGATGAGCCCATGGTGGGCCTTGATCCGCAGTCGGCATTCAATCTCAAGCGCATGATGCGCGAACATGCCGACAAGGGAAACACCGTGCTGTTTTCTACGCATGTGCTCGAGATAGCTGAGAAAGTCTGCGACAGGATAATGATCATCGATGCCGGCAAGCTGATCTACAAGGGAACGATGGAAGCGCTTAAAACAGGAGAAGAAGGCGGAGATCTTGAGAAGATCTTCCTTAAGATGACCGCGGAGGAGCAGGCTTGAGACTTGGTCATATAAAAAGGCTTACTGCCGTAATAATGCGCTCGAACTCCATGGAAGAAGCGGCGAGCAAAAAACGCAAAGGCTGGATAATCGGCTTTACCGTTTTCGTGCTCCTGTTCGTGGTATTCCCCGTAACGGTAATGACCGGAATATTCACGCACATTGTAACGGCCCAGCTCGCTGCTGCCGGGCACCCTGAATTCGGCGTCAAGTTCATGTACGGTATCATCTCGGTCTTTTCGGTGGTATTCGGAATTAACGTGATCTTCAACGAACTGTATTTTGAAGATGACATATCGTATCTGCTCCCTCTCCCGCTTAAGGCGGAAGAACTCGTGCTTTCAAGGTTCCTTGCTGTCTTTATCGGTGAGAACATGATGCAGTTCGCTGTCGTTATCGCGGTTGTTACCGGTTTCGGAACTGCTTATCCGATGAACGTTGTCAGGTGGATACTGTCGATTGTCTTGGGATTCCTGCTGCCCATGATACCGATGGCTGTTATTGCAATATTGGGAATGCTCCTGATGACTTTTACGAGATTCATCAAGAAGAAGGAAACGGTAAGAAGGATATCGTTCGTGATAATCCTTTTGATCCTCGGAGCGGGCGCGGCCATGCTCCTGACGATAGACATAGGCGATGTTGTAGGTTACATAATCGATGGAACGGTCAGGAACATCCTTTTCGTAAGGGTCTTGGATGTTGTATTCCCGCAGACGGGGCTTATCGCTGACTATATGGCTCATGGATCGGTCCTTTCGCTTTTGGTTTTCATAGGCCTTTGCATCTTATCGGTGATCCTTTTGGCATTGGCGGCACACTTCTTCTATATGGAATCAGTAACGCGCCTCAATGAGACCACTCACGTTCAAAAGAGCGCATCTGCCGCTTCGGCTTCTGTGGCAAGGACTGCCGGAATGACGCTCTTCGTTAAGGAGATGCGTATGCTTGTCAGAACCCCGGCGTTCCTGACCAACTGTGTCGCAGCCAATTTCGTCTGGCCGGTCTTTGTTCCGATATTTGCCAGGATCATGAAGGCTGATATGGGACAGGGCGCGGTAGCGGCATATTTTACTGACGGCAGACACAAGACGGCTGCTCTTATAGTGATCCTTGCCATAACCATGGTGACCGCTGCAATGAACTGCCTCGGCTCGGATGCTTTTTCGAGGGAAGGAAAGGGCTTTGATTACATAAAGTTCATTCCTGTAAGTTACAGGCTCCAGTGGAACGTAAAGACAGCGGCCGCGATGGTCTGGACTCTCGCGGGAACCCTGCCGTTCTTCCTGTTCTTCGTCATCTATGCCCGCTTTGACGTTTTGACCGCGGTGCTTACTCCGGTAATGTCCTGCGCTGCGTCTTTCTTCGTTACCGAACTGGGCATGCTTCTGGATTCCCTCAATCCGAAGCTCTTCTGGCTGGATGCTCTCTCTGCATTAAGGGAAAACTATAATACCGTTTTCTGTATGGGCATCACGATCGCTTCCTGTGCGCTGCTTTGCGGAGGAATGTACCTGTTTGCCGTTCCGGAGGTCTCCGCAGGAGCCGCAGCACTGATCCTTTGCGTTGCCGACGCCGTGCTTTATCTGTTGGGCATGAACGCAGGGATAAGGAACATCAAGCAGATCGGCGAATGATAAAACGGCGTGTTTATTGTGTTTTCTGAAGATAAATAGACGGTGGTCTATATATTGACAATTGTAAGTATTTTTTGTTTTACATATTCCGAATTTGACGTTAAAATACAGACTGATAGTTTTGCCTTAAACAAGACGTGATGAGGAGAGATATATGGACATTTTCTCGTTTGTAACGCTTTTCGGAGGCCTTGCATTCTTCCTTTACGGTATGAAACTGTTGTCTGATTCGTTAAAGAAGACCGCAGGCGGCCGCCTTGAGAAGCTGCTCAATAAAGCGACCGATAACAAGTTCAAGGGACTTACAATAGGCGCGGTAATAACGATCGCTATCCAGTCCTCATCCGCGATGACCGTCATGCTGGTAGGTTTCGTAAACTCCGGCATCATGGAACTGCCTCAGACTGTAGGCGTAATCTTCGGTTCTGACATCGGTACGACGCTTACTGCTTGGATCCTATCCCTCGCAGGTATCGACAGCGGCGATAATATTCTTTTGAAGCTCCTGAAGCCTTCCTGCTTCTCACTTATCTTCGCACTGATAGGAATTATCCTCATAATGGCTGCCAAGAAGCAGCGTGACAAGGACGTCGGTTCGATGCTCCTTGGTTTCTCTATCCTCATGCAGGGAATGACGATGATGTCGTCTTCTATGGAGCCATTGAAGGAGATGGACAGCTTCGTTTCGATAATGACGGCATTCAAGAATCCGCTCCTTGGCGTTTTCTCAGGTGCAGTAGTTACGGGAGTCATTCAGAGCTCGGCTGCCGCGATCGGTATCCTTCAGTCCATTTCCATGACGGGCAAGCTTACATACGGAATGGCCATTCCTCTCGTAATGGGTGCCAACATAGGCACCTGCATGACCGCGATCCTTTCATCAATCGGAGTTAACAGGGACGCAAAGAGGGTTACTGTCATCCATGTTGCGATCAAGCTCATCGGAACGGTCATCTGGCTGATCGTGTTCTACAGCGTAAACGCTTTTTTCAATATCAGTTTCTTGGACAGTCCGGTCAGTATTGTCGGCGTTGCTGCGATCCACTCCATATTCAACATAGCTAACACGATTCTCCTGTTCCCGTTCTCGAAGTTCCTTGTCAAACTCGCACACGTAGTTGTCAAAGAGACTGAGGAAGAGCAGGAATTCAAGCTTGACGAACGTCTCATGCTCACGCCTTCGATTGCCGTCGGCGAATGCCGCAACATGATGATCAAGATGGTTACCAAGGCAAAGGAAGGCCTCGACAAGGCAATGGGCATGCTTCCGCTCAATTACAATACAGAGGATTTTGATTTCATTAAGAAGAACGAGGAGAAGGTCGACGGTTATGAGGACATTCTGGGTTCTTATCTGATGAAGCTTACGACTTCCCAGCACTTAAGCGTTGAAGACAAGAACAGGTCTTCCAGGATCCTGCAGGCGATAGGAGAAGTGGAGCGTGTGGCTGACCACGCAAACTATCTTTCAGACTCCGCCGAGGAGATAGCGAACAAGCACCTTCAATTCTCGGATGCTGCCAAAGTGGAGCTCGGCAAGGTGATCCCTGCCGTTCACGACATCTATACGATGGCTTTGGACTGCTACCTTTCAGACAATGCGGAACACGCTGAAGACATCGGACCTTTGAGGATCGTTATAAGCGAGATGTGCGACAGGTTCAAGGCAAATCACGTTGAAAGACTTGCTTCGGGTATCTGTACGACTGAACAGGGATTCGTTTTCAATGACATCCTTTACAGCTGCGTCAGGATCGCAGAGCACAGTCTCAACATCGCTGCCATCGCATACAGATTCAGGTCGGCAGACGCTCCGGCTCCCGATACCTACATGCACGACTTCAAACAGCGCAAGGAGTCTGATGAAAAGAAGTATCAGGAATACGTCAAAAAATACGGCATTTGATATTTTCCGTTTTTCCTTTCTTATTTTGCTTTTTTGTGTATAATAATGAGCGATTTGGGGGATGTAAAAATGGAAAACGCTTATTCAAAGTCAGTAGAAGAGATAACAAAAGAACTCGGTACAGACCGCATTAAAGGCCTGTCCGCCGAAGAAGCATCGCAAAGATTAGCCAAGAACGGTCCAAATTCACTGGGCGAAGAGAAAAAAGTCCCTCTCTGGAAGAGATTTCTGCAGCAGTTCGCTGACGCAATGACGATAATACTTATCGCGGCAGCCGGACTTTCTGCGTTCATGGCTGTAAAGAGCGGCGGTGGTTTTACCGAGTGGATCGATGTCATCGTTATCCTGGCTATAGTCATTCTTAACGCTGTTCTGGGCGTTTATCAGGAGGGTAAGGCTGACCAGGCTCTGGCAATGCTCAAGAAGATGAGCGCTCCACAGACAAAGGTCATCAGAAACGGCGAAACCATCCTGACTAATTCGGAAAACATTGTTGTCGGAGACGTCATCGCGATCGATGCGGGTGATTCGATCTCCGCTGACCTCAGACTCATTACTTCAAGGTCGCTCAAGGCTGAAGAATCTTCTCTTACGGGCGAATCCGTTCCCGTCGAGAAGGATGCGGACGTCGTCTGTCCCGAATCCTGCGGCATAGGCGACCGCAAGAACATGCTCTTCATGGGAACCGTTGTTACTTACGGCAGGGCAAAGGGCGTTGTAGTTGCGACCGGAAGGGACACAGAGCTCGGAAAGATCGCAAACAAGCTCACGAGCATTGAAGACGAAGCAACTCCTCTTCAGAAGAACCTTTCCAGCCTCGGAAAGATCCTTGCAGTGGTCTGCATCGCCGTTTGTATCGTTGTTCTTCTTGTACAGATATTCGTTCAGAAGCAGTCCTGGTCTGATGCCATGATGACCGCTGTTTCCCTTGCTGTAGCTGCAATACCTGAAGGTCTTGCGGCTGTCGTCACGATCGTCCTTTCGATCGGAATGACCACGATGGCCGAGAACAATGCCATCGTCAAGCGTTTGCTGGCTGTTGAGACTCTCGGCTGTGTTGACGTCATCTGCTCTGACAAGACAGGAACCCTTACACAGAACCAGATGACCGTAAAGGTCTTATATGACGGCCGTAACGTTATCAACGTAGAAGGCGGCGGATATGAACCGAAGGGCGCTATCGTTGACTCTGACGGAAATCCCGTTGAACTTGATAATGTCATTACGATGCTTATCAGGTCAGCAGTTCTCTGTAATGATGCTCCGATCGTAAGGAACGACAACGGTGATTATTACTGCATCGGCGATCCCACCGAAGGATCCCTTACGACTCTCGGAATGAAGGCCGGCATGGAGCGCGGTGAAACGATGCTCAAATATCCCCGTGAGACTGAGCTTCCTTTTGATTCCGACCGTAAGCTCATGACGACATATCATTCGGGAATTGTATCTGACGGCTGGATCGCATTCACCAAGGGTGCGCCTGACGTTGTCTTTTCAAGATGCACTAAGTATCTGGATGCTGACGGCGAGCATGAGATGACGCCCGAATACCTCAAGAACATTAAGGAAGCCAACCATAATTTTGCAGTCAAGGCGATCCGCGTACTTGCTTTTGCTTACAAAAAGCACCCGGCTGGCTGCGCTGCCGATTTCGCGGATGAAAAAGACCTTGTCTGCTTAGGCTTGATCGGAATGATCGATCCTGCCCGTAAGGAAGCCAAGGATGCTATCGCAGTCTGCAGGGAGGCCGGCATCAGGGCCGTCATGATCACGGGAGACTTCAAGGATTCTGCCGTTGCGATCTCCGATAACCTCGAAATGCGTGACGAGGCCCATCAGGATGCCTACTCTGGCGAAGAACTCAACAGGATGTCTGATGAGGAGCTCCGCAAGGTCGTTGAGACTACAGCCGTTTATGCGAGAGTCTCGCCCGAGCACAAGGTGCGTATCGTTGAGGCTCTCAAGGCAAACAACCACATCGCTTCGATGACGGGAGACGGCGTTAATGACGCCATGGCCCTCAAGGCAGCCGATATCGGTGTTGCCATGGGCATTACCGGCACTGACGTTTCAAAGAATTCTGCCGACATGATCCTGATGGACGACAATTTTGCAACCATCGTAAAAGCGGTCGAGCAGGGAAGGATAATATACTCGAACATCCGCAAATTCGTAAGCTTCCTGCTTTCATGCAACATCGGCGAGATCCTTGTAATATTCATCCTTTCGCTGATCCCGGGAGGAGTTGAAGGTTCGCCTTTCTTCGGCATAGCGGCTCCTCTGACCGCGATACAGCTGCTCTGGCTCAATCTGGTTACGGATTCCTTCCCGGCGCTTGCACTGGGACGTGAGAAGGGCGAGCCCGGCATCATGAAGCTGCCCCCGAGGGCCAAGAACGAGCCGATCATCAACAAGGAGATGCTCATGACAGTAGGCGTTCAGGCCGTCGGAATCTTCCTTTCCGTAGCGGGCGCATTCCTTGCAGCTCTTGCCAGCGCCAACAAAGGCAGCAGCTTCTTCTATACAGGAGCTTTGGGAACTGCGGTCAAGCCGATAGACATCGCCAGGACGGTCGCTTTTGCGACGCTCATCTGCGCGGAGCTCTTCAGGGCATTTGCCGCAAGATCCGAGAGGATCTCGGTATTCAAGCTCGGTATATTCTCCAACCGCATGATGAACTATTCCGTCGGACTTTCAATATTCATGCTGCTCGCCGTCATTTATATCCCCGGAGTGAACAAGATCTTTGACAACGTCATGATCTCGCCTCTTTCCTGGTGCGTTATATTGCCGCTGGCTTTGGTACCGTTCATCCTGAACGAGCTTTTCAAAGTAATAAAGAACTGTTTGCATAAGTAAAACCGCTGTGTTATTATCTAACGGCATTAAATACGGATATTATTAATAGGAGGCCTTAAACTGATGACCGGTTTAAAGATAGCTCTTGCTATAGTCGATATAATTCTTGCAATTGCGATCATTATCCTCTTCCTCGTTCAGGAAGGTAATGACCAGGGTATGGGCGTTGTCAGCGGCGGTTCGTCTGAGTCTTACTACGGAAAGGCTAAGGGAAGGACCCTTGACGAGCAGCTCAAGCGTTGGACGGTAATCTGCGCGGTTCTTTTCGCGATCGTTTCCGTCGTTCTGTACCTCGCTATCGCAAAGGCTTGGTAAGTTTTAAGCAAAGCAAATGATGGAGCCTTCCGGTCATTTGACCGGAAGGCTTTTTTATCGGCTTTTTGTAGTAAGATATCAATAAGAAAACAGGCGGTTCTGGTTTGGAGATACATTATGGCTAGATATACTGATAAGGATAATTTTGACAGCGGAAAGAAGAGGTCACGCTCGGCGGTGAACATGAGCGCGGCTCAGAGAAAAAGGAACAGGGAGATCAAGGCAAAGGCCATTGAAAGCTCATCTCCTCAATGTATTGATGACCTTGGAGCAAGAGGCCCGCTGAAGGTCAAGAATCAGGTCATCGGCATCCTGAGACAGCACGGAAACGGCGGCGTGGTACTGCCTGATCCCGCTTTCAGGGAAACTGATTTCGGTGCCGTTCTGATCGACAAGAACCATCTGAACGGCGCGCCTTTCGATATGGCGGTCGTCTGCGAGATACTGAATCCGACTGCAGGCAAGGGCGAACTTAGGGGAACAATAAAGGAAGTATTAGGCGATATCGGAAACAACGATGTCCGCATGATGACTGTTCTCCGCCAGTTCGGTCTTTCGCCGACCTTCCCGGACGCGGTCCTCAAGGAAGTCGAGCCCGTCAAACCGAGCCTTGACGAAGAAACTGTCGTAAAGGCGATAGCCGCAGGAAGAAAGGATCTTAGAGATCTTCTTACCATTACGATCGACGGCGAGGACGCAAAGGACCTCGATGACGCCATCTCTCTGGAAGAACTGAAAAACGGTAATTTCAGACTGTACGTTCATATAGCTGACGTTTCAAATTATGTCCGTGAAAAGACCGCGCTCGATGCTGAAGCTTATTCCCGCGCGACTTCTGTTTATCTGGTGGACCGCGTCATTCCGATGCTTCCGCCCAAACTTTCGAACGGCATCTGCAGCCTTAACCCCAAGGCTGACAGGTTTACCTTGACCTGCGAGATGCTCGTTGACCGTGAAGGAAGCACTTATGACGGAAAGATTTATGAGAGCGTGATCCAAAGCGATGCCCGCATGAGTTATAACGAATGCTACAGGATCCTGAAAGAACCTTTGGATACGGACGATAAGGAGTACGGTCCTATCGTGCCGATGCTTTCGAAGATGAAGGTCCTTGCTGAGATCTTAAAGTCAATGAGGGAGAGAAGGGGAGCGCTCAGATTCGAGTTCCCTGAGACCAAGGTCATCTTAAATGACGATCAGACGGTCAAAGAGGTCATGCCGGAGCCGGACAATTTCGTTCACGGCATAATCGAATCGTTCATGATCTGCGCGAACGAATTTGTCGCCAAGACATACTGTTCGATGAGCTATCCGTTCGTTTACCGTGTCCATGAAGACCCGGATCCGATCAAGATCGCCCGCTTTGCTTCCGTCGCAAAATATCACGGAGCGATGGGACGCCTTTCGGGCAAGATACAGCCTGCAGATATCGTCCGTTTTATGGATACGATCGGCGATGACGATGCTCTTCCGGTCCTTGACCAGCTGCTGCTCCGCTCAATGGCGAAGGCCCGCTATTCGTCCGAATGCCTTGGCCACTTCGGTCTCGCGTCCAAGTATTACTGCCATTTCACGAGTCCGATCAGGCGTTATCCGGATCTCATGATCCACCGTATAATCAAGAGCCAGCTCCACGGCGAGAACAAGCGCTCGCATTTCGGAGGGATAGTCGAAGCTGCCGCCGAGCAGTCTTCGGAAATGGAGCGTAACGCGGTCGATGCCGAGCGCGCGTCAGTTGACATCAAGGTCTGTGAATTCATGGCTGATAAGGTCGGCGAACACTATGAGGGCATGGTCTCTTCCATTATCGAATCCGGCTGCTTCGTTATGCTCGACAGTTCGATAGAGGGATTCGTTCCTTTCAGGACCTTAAGCGACCACTACTACTTTGACGAGCAGCGCTACCGTGCTGTCGGAGCAAGGGGCGGCGCGGTAATCAACATAGGCCAGAGGATGGGCGTTGTCGTTGACAACGTTGATACGGAACTTAACCGCATCGACTTCAGATTTGAGGATGAGTTTGAACATACGCCCGCGCGCAAAGGCTTTTCCTCCTCTTATAAGAGTGACAGGCCTTCGAGGAGCGGACGGAAGAAAAGCGATTACAGACCCTCAAAGGGAAGGACGGGCGGCAAGCCCAAATCGTTCGGCGGCAGGACCGGCCGCGGCGGCAAAAAAGGAAGAAGATAAAGAAATAAAGTCTTTTTAATTGACAATCAGAGCTTGGTTGTTGTACTATTTCGGGGTCAGCGATGACGGAGAACGAGTAGTTCGGGAGTTCGCCTTCAGAGAGCATTGTCCGAGGCTGGAAGACAAGCGGCATGAATCCGGATGAATAACAGCTCCATCAGCTGGAACAATTTAAAGTGATCTCCGCTCTGCCGGAGATAACTCAGGTGGCACCGCGGACATAATTACTGATTAGTTCGTCCTGAACTTGGAACACGAGATGTTTTAGGTTCGGGGCGTTTTTGTTTTTAAGACCAACCGGAGAAAGGAAGAGCACATGGGCAACATTTACAGAGACAAATACATCAACGAACTCACTGAGCAGGACGTTGGAACGGAACTCAGGGTATGCGGCTGGATAGAGAATATCAGAGATCACGGCGGCGTTTCCTTTATCGACTTAAGAGACATGTACGGAACGCTTCAGGTCGTCATGCGCGATACAAGCCTTCTTGACGGTCTGGTCAAGGAAGAGTGCATCTCAGTCGAAGGCAAGATCGAGCACAGAGACGAAGAGACATACAATCCCAAGATCGCTACGGGTACTATCGAGCTTGAGGCTCACAAAGTTGACGTGCTCGGAAAGGTCTATACACAGCTTCCTTTCGAGATCATGACATCCAAGGAGATCAGGGAAGACGTAAGGCTCAAGTACAGATATCTCGATCTGCGTAACCAGAAGGTCAAGGACAACATCGTATTCAGGTCCAAGGTCATTGCTTTCCTGAGACAGAAGATGACGGAGATGGGATTCCTTGAGATCCAGACTCCTATCCTTACGAGCTCTTCACCTGAGGGCGCGAGAGACTACATCGTTCCTTCAAGAAAGTTCAAAGGCAAGTTCTATGCACTTCCGCAGGCGCCTCAGCAGTTCAAGCAGCTGCTCATGGTCTCAGGATTCGATAAGTATTTCCAGATCGCTCCCTGCTTCAGGGACGAGGATGCAAGAGCAGACAGGTCTCCGGGAGAGTTCTACCAGCTCGATTTCGAGATGAGCTTTGCAACGCAGGAAGACGTTTTCAGGGCAGGTGAGGAAGTCCTTACTGCTGCATTTGAGAAGTTTGCTCCGAAAGGCGCAAAGGTTACTGCGGCACCTTATCCGGTCATCCCTTACAAGCAGGCAATGCTTGAATTCGGTACAGATAAGCCCGATCTCAGAAACCCTTTGAGGATAATCGACGTATCCGAGTTCTTCTCAAGATGCACGTTCAAGGCTTTCCAGGGAAAGACCGTCCGTGCGATCAACGTTCACGCAAAGCTTTCCAAGGGCCAGCACGAAAAGATGCTCAAGTTTGCCCAGGATGACCTCGGAATGGGCGGCTTAGGCTACCTTGAAGTTCTTGAGGATATGAGCTACAAGGGACCCATCGACAAGTTCATTCCTGATGACATGAAGTCTGAACTTAAGGACCTTGCTGGTCTTGAAGCAGGTGACACCATCTTCTTCATCGCTGACAACGAGGCACGTGCAAACGAGTGCTCCGGAAAGATCCGTAACGAGCTCGGTGCAAGACTCGGCCTGATCGAGGAGAATGCTTTCAGATTCTGCTTCGTCAACGATTTCCCGATGTTCGAGATCGATCCCGAGACACACAAGTACATCTTCACGCACAACCCGTTCTCAATGCCGCAGGGCGGCCTTGAGGCGCTTAATACAAAGGAACCCGGAGAGATCCTTGCTTACCAGTACGACATCGTCTGCAACGGCATAGAGCTTTCTTCCGGTGCTGTCAGAAACCATGACCTCGAGATCATGAAAAAGGCATTCGAGATCGCAGGATATTCCGAGGAAGAGCTCAAGACCAAGTTCGGAGCGCTCTACAACGCATTCCAGTTTGGTGCGCCTCCGCATGCAGGAATGGCTCCCGGCGTTGACAGAATGATCATGATCCTTAAAGGTGAGGAGAACATCAGGGAAGTCATCGCTTTCCCTATGAACGGAAACGCTCAGGATCTTCTCTGCGGCGCGCCTGGTGACGTTACCGAGCAGCAGCTCAGAGAGGTCCATATCAAAGTCAGACAGTAATCTTACGGATGAAGGTCTATTTCCTGACATTAGGATGCAGGGTCAACCAGTACGAGACTGACGCCTTGAGGAGCATGTTCCTCGAAAGGGGGCATGAGCTCGCGGAAAAGCCTGAAGATGCAGACTGCTGCGTGGTAAACACGTGCTCGGTCACGAGCGAGGCCGACAGGAAGTCAAGACAGATGCTCCGTAAGATGGCCAGACTCAATCCCGGGACTATCGTCGTTGCCGCAGGGTGTTCTGCAGAGACCACCGACGGCAAGGTCGCGGCGGATATCGTTGCCGGCACGAAAGAGCGTCTGACTATAGTGGACAGGGTGGAAAAGCTCTTCGCCGAAAGAAAGGACCTTACGCATGAGCAGGAACATGTAAGGCCTGAAGTATCCAAAAAGGACGAATTTCACGACTTCGGGAGCGTTCTGTCTCCCGAAGGCTGCCGTGCCTTCATGAAGATAGAAGACGGGTGTGATTCTTTCTGCACCTACTGCATAATCCCGTTCGCAAGGGGAAGGGTTGCCAGCAGAAGCCCGGAATCCTGCATAAAGGAAGCAAGATACCTTGCACAGAACGGATTTAAGGAGATCATCGTGTCTGGGATCCATCTTTGCTCTTACGGCAAGGACAGGGGAGAAGACATCATGTCGCTGGCAAAACTCCTTAAGCAGATCGACGATACGGAAGGCCTTGAAAGACTGAGGCTAGGCTCTCTTGAACCGATATCCATGACCGATGAGTTCATTGACGCGTTAGCAGGACTCAAGCATATCTGTCCGTCTTTCCATCTTTCATTGCAGAGCGGCTCTGACAGCGTCCTGAAGAGAATGAACAGGCACTACGATTCAAAAGGCTATGCATCGCGCGTAAAGCGCCTCAGAGAGCGTTTCCCGGACATGTCTCTGACTACTGACATTATCGTCGGATTCCCCGGTGAGACCGATGAGGAATTTGAAGAGACGATGAGCTTTGCAAAAGAGATGGGATTTGCTAGGATCCACGTTTTTCCTTATTCGCTTCGCGAAGGAACGAAGGCCGCTTCAATGGAGCAGGTTGCCCATGAGGTCAAGAAACAGCGTGAATCAAGGCTGTTGGCGCTTGCGTCGGATCTTTCGGCAGAGTTTGCCAAAGCCATGAAAGGAAGAAATGAAGACGTCCTTGTCGAGAAGGTTTCAGGCCTGACAGCTTCAGGATACACAAGGAATTACGTCAGGGCAGAGGTGCTTTTTGATGCCGGAAACGGCGTCCCGGTTCCAGGCGACGTTATCAGAGGCGTTGTTACGGGAAGCAAAGGTGCGGAAATTGTCCTGAAAAACGGTCTTTGATTTTATAAAGAAACTTTACAATTTAAAACCCAAATGTGCTAAAATACAACTGTATAAGGATATTCCCTTATCAGGAGGATAGCTTTTTGGAAGACAGCACCGCTAAATTTAATCTTTCAGGTGACAGGATCGCGGACGTTCACGCGCTTATGTCTTATGTGCTTTCAGCACTGAAAGAGAAGGGCTACAATCCCATCAATCAGTTGGTGGGTTACTTCATTTCGGGCGATCCTACCTACATCACGAATTACAAGGGTGCAAGAGGCCTTATCAAGAGGATAGACCGCGACGAGCTGCTCGAGGTCATCATTAACGATTACTGCTCCAGGCTGTGATCTTTTTCACGAGGAATAATTAATGGCTAAACCCGCAGGGCGTATTATGGGCATAGATTTCGGTATGAAGCATATCGGAGTCGCGCTTTCAGATGAATCCAGGATAATCGCAAGAGGCTATGAGACCGTTAACTGGAACGGGGTAGATGACTCATGGGCGATAAACCGCATCTGCGAGATCATCAAGGAGATGAACGTGAACGCGATGGTCATCGGAAGACCCACCAGGACTGACGGCACAAAGTCAGAGACTGAAGCCAAGGCGGAGGCCTTCGGAGAAAAGCTCAAGGAGGCATGCGGCATCGAGCCCGTCTATAAAGACGAGCGTTTTACGACGGTCATGGCCTCCAGATACCTTCACGACTGCAACATTAAGGCAAAAAAGCAGAAAAAGGTCATAGATCAGGTCGCGGCTGAGATAATTCTGCAGGAATATCTCGATATGCTATAATAATTATTATTTTTCTTGAAAAGGAGATAATAATTATGTCTGAAGATAAAGATATGAACCAGAGCGAGCCTATTAACAGCAAGGATGAGCTCCTTAACACTATTGCCGAGATGGACGTTGATATGGACCGCACCATCACTCTTACCGATGAAGAGACAGGCGAGGACATCGAATTCATAGTTAACGATACGTTCAACATGAACGGTAAGGAATACATCGTTCTCCTCCAGCCCACAGATGATCCTGATGCAGATTATGAGTATCTGATCATGGAGACTGTCACTGTTGACGGCGAGGAAATGCTCCAGACCCTTACGGATAAGGAAGCAGACATAATCTACGATTATTACGATAAGCTCTGCGATGAGCTTTACGGAGACGATGAAGAATCAGACGAATAACAAGCCCGCGGGCCTTCGTAAGAAGAGGGCCCTGAAGGAAGCGCTGAAGGCCAAGCAGGCGGGAGAGTCACTGAAGTCCGACAAGGGCGAGGATGACCTTCTTGTAATACGTGACGCCTACAGTCACAAAGAATACTATCTTTCCGTTATCGACACATTTCTTTTGCAGAAAACGGAATACTTCGTCATGTACAACTATGTTCCGGACAACGGCAATCATAACCCGCCGGAGCTTGTCATCATGCGCGCGGGACGTTCTCCTAAGGGCGACCAGATCTTCTATTCGATAAAGGACAAGGATGAGCTTGACCGCGCCTTTGTATGCTTCATGCGCAGATTCTACGCATCCAAGACGCCTGATGAAAAGACCAGGAGCGGAGTGGCATCCGGAGAAAGCGCGGCTGAATGAAACTTGTAGAGAAGGTTTCCGGATGGCTGATCGCCCTTGGACTGGCTGTCGCGGTCCTTCTTGCATTCAATTATCTTGATGTTTTTATCATGACCGGCTTCAAGATGGCAGGCTACAATACCTCCGTTTACAGAGGCCTTGTTTCAGGAACTGCAGCTGCCGTCAATGCAGTTGTGTTCGGTCTTATATTCTTGATCTGCAAAAAGCTTAAAAGACCCCTTCTCAAGGTAAACAAGACCGGTTTTAAAGAAGCGGTACTGGTTCTGATACTGACTCTCGGAATGCTCGGATTCGTCTTTACGTTCATCATTATTTCGGACAAGATCAGCGATTACATAAAATCCCTTTCGGAACAGATGGAACAGTACAAGCAATCCGTCGACAGGTATTCCAATGTTAAGCAGGAAGTAGTTCCGTTGTGGGATTCTTTACTCTACCTGGTATCGCTTTGTTTCATAGTCCCCCTTGAGGAAGAGTTTATCTTCAGAGGAGCCATATTCGGGATCCTGAAAATGAAGATGAGACCGGCAGCAGCACTCGTGATCACGGCAGCCATCTTCGGCATCATGCACCGTGTATCCATTCATACGGCATATGCCATTGTTTGCGGGATCATACTGACGGCATGCTATCACTATACTGAAAACATCTTTGCTTCAGTCGCCATGCATTCGATCTTTAACATTCTCGGTTCCGGTCTGGGCGAGCTTCTCAAGCTTGAAAAACTTGGGATCCCTGCAGCTGTCAGGAATGAGGTTATTTCCGATATCAACATCATATGCATCCTGTGTATGGTTCCCGGAGCATTGGCATTTTTAGGGCTGAGACACTATTCGAAAAAACGCCTGAAGGTCAAGGCTGAAAGCGTGGCCGTCAGTGAGTAAGCTCGATCTGTTCAGATTCGGAAGCATGAGACGCAGGAAGATCGCCGTCTATCTGACCACGATCGTGGCGGTTATCCTTGCGGCAGCACTGTTCATGTTTTCGATCGGCTTTTTCAGTTACAGGGCAGAACTTGTAACCGTTACCGCTACTGAAACGGACGTCGGAGATACTGCAGCCGGGACCGGAGTAAATGCAGAACTCATCCCGAACGTCAACATGATAAGCGATTCCTCTTTCGAAAGCAGGAGCAAGTACTTCAGCATGCTTGTCGCAGGCAATTCCGGAAACGCCGTATATCTCAAGCCTGATGCTGTTCTTAAAAGCGGATTTGACGGAAAAACGGCTACGGGCGCTTCAGCCCGCATCGTTTCGATCGACGCTGACGGAGTAATGAACGAGAAGTATTCCGGTACCGTTACCGGTTTTGAGTCGGCGAGACTTGGCGCTGTTGCCTCTATGGATGACATCAGGGGCCTTTACGGCGAAGATTCGATCGTGAAGGTAAGAGGATTCGGCGGAACGGTCTGCGCGCTTACCCAGGAAGGATTTATCCTTTACGACATTACGAGCCAGCAGCTCGCGGGCAGGGTTTCAGGAAACGAGAGTTTTATGGACATTGCCTGCGCGGATTCCTTTGTCATGGCAGTTTCGCTGGACGGTAAGATCTACATATCGTCGGATGGAAAGAATTTCAACAGGGCCGGTGGCGAGACAAACGAAAAAGAACCCGGAGACTACGGCAAATCCGGTTTTGCAGGCAGCGGAGCCGTCGGAAAGACGGCTGCGGCCGCTTTCGGTGACGGTACGGTCGTCAGTGTCTGTGACGGCAAGGTCTATTATTCGAAGATCGCTACCTCATCAGGTGTTATCAAGTTCCTTTCTTACGATACGGGCTTTATCGCAGTCACCTCTTCAGGTGAGGTCTATACGTCTTCCAACGGGATCGTTTTCGGGCTTGCAGGTTCATCGAAGGCACTTCAGGTCAAGATCGCGTCTTCGTCCGGAAGGAACGGCACAGCCTGCTTCATCAATGAAAACGGCGTCGTCGTAACCGTAGTTTCAACCAAGGACGGAATTACCTTAACGGAGTCGGCATCGCCTCTTGCACAGCCTGACATACCCGTTTCGATAACGCTTTCCGATTCGGGCCTGATAGTCGCGACTCATAATGACGGAAAGGCAGTTACCATTGATCCGGTTTCCGGTACCATCAGCACGTTCACTTCAGAAAACGTCCTTATTGAGCGCCTGCTCGGATACTATTCAGACAAGATCGTCTTTGATTCCGGCAAGGGCATTTACAGGGCGCAGGTACTTTCCGAGATCGACGTTAGCGGTACCGTTGCAGAAGGTTCGATAATGGCAGACGACATTATCTTCATCGGCGAAGACAAGAGCTCTTGCGGCGGAACGGTTGAAAACGGCCAAAAGGATCAGTGGAAACTTTCCGGAAACGGCGCATGGGACGTTTATGGTGAGGGCACGGTGTTTGCTCAATCCAACACTTCGTACAGCGGTGCAAACTGCGCGAGGCTGACGGGAAGCGGTGATAATCTGCATGCCTTGTCTCAAAAGCTCAGCGGTCTTTCTACGGATTCTTTCAAAGCGGATAATTTCTACAGGATCAGCGCATGGCTGAAGTCACCGGACATTTCCGGAAAAGTCTATCTTTGGATCGAGGGAAAGAATTTCGGAAAAGTTGGTACGGTCATAAACAAAGTTACCAACTCATACAAGCAGTATGATTATGTTTTTGCCGTTACCGACCAGATGATGAAGGATAACGAGGCGATAAGGGTCTACATTGCGTTTGAAGGCTCCGGAACGCTTTATGCGGATAATGTTTATCTTGGTCCTGATTCTTACCGTGAGGCAGCTATCCCGACTCATTATCAGGATGTCCTTAAGAGCGGAAGTCCTGCGGCGATAAGGCTTGCGAACCTTAATTTCGCTTCGTCCGGGTTCTCTTCTTCGGCATTTTACGGTTTAAGCGAAGATTCCAATTCAGCGGATTACGTGATCGGAGGAAAGCTTAAGAGGGTTTCTGTCTGCAATTCGCTCGAGGACAGCCTCAGGCTGGTCAATACATGCGGTTCCTCTCCGTGGTTCAGGATCGGTTCCTGCGCGACTTCATATGACGTGAACAGCTTCCTTGAATACCTTTGCGGATCCGTGTCGACGGAATACGGAAGAAGAAGGATCGACAACGGTACTGCGATGCCCTGGGCACGCCGTTTTGACCACGTGTACATCGAGATCGCGGACAGTGAAGGATTCTTCATCAGCGATACTCAAAGGGCCGCATACGTTAATTTCGTTATCTCCATGTTCTCACAGTCTGAATATTTCACGGACATCAAGGATAAGACTGTCTTCCTTGACGGGATGAAATATGACGGCGGAGTAATGATGTCATCGGCCAACACCCATACGATGCCGCTCGTTATAGGAAACAATGACAAGTCCGCCACGTTCATCAGCAATGCCGAAACGTCGCTTTCAGTTGCGCAGTATGATGTTCCGCGCGTAGCTTCAAGCGGTTACAGGGGAGAATACATAAACTCTCTTAAAGTCAATGAAGGACTGAATGCGGGCAAGATCGTATCGCTCCTGATATCTGACAAGGGTGAGTTTGCGGAGATGCTCCTTTTCGATGCGGAAATAAGCTTCAGGCATGCTTCATATACTGAAGACGCCATGTTCATCAATTCTTCGGAATTCGTTCAGGCAATGAAGGTTTCCGGCGCTCTTGCTTCTTTCCGCGGATGGAAGGAGCTTTACGTGGAGATAGCAGATCCGCTTGATGCGGCGCATAAAGGACAATCGGAAGCATTCAAAAACATGTGCTCATCCGCTGCCTTCTACGATGGTGAAGACTTCTGCATAATCATCTCCAATCCTTCTAATTCGCAGCAGAGCTTCCTGATCAACGACAATGCCGTCAGAAAGTCGAAGAGCACCATTTACAGGTATTCTTCGAACGGAACGATGGAGTCGGAAAGAAAGCTCAGATCACAGAGTTTAAGGAACATCCTGCAACCCGGAGAATATTTCATTATAAGAAGTACAAAATAAGGGAAGTTCAGCCCTTTTTCCTGATAAGACCTGAAAGTTGCTCCGGAATGGTGCCGTGAGACGTTTTCCATGCCCTGCAAAGTTCGGAAGCCTCAGTCTCAGTGCTGACCGTGAGTTCGCAGCGGAACGGCAGGCCCTGATTGTCCGAAAAGAGAGTGACCTTCCAGAGACCTTCAGGAGTAGGCGTTTTAGAACTTGTAACCAATGCGGCGAGGCGCATCTCTTCGGCGAGTTCCTTTGCCGAAGCATCAAGATTGGCAATGACGGTTGAATTGATCGCCGGCATGGCATCATCCAGCAAGGCCTTTCCGCCGGCTGAGACCGTAAGAGTCTCAGTTCCGCCGATAGCGGTATCGGCATCCTCAAAGACGCGGTCCATCAGATTTCCCGCAATAAGTTCTTCGTAAGCGCGGCTGAAAGTAAAGAAATCAGCATAGAGCTGGTCCAAACACCTGTTCATGAGCAGATGATAGCTTATGCCGGGGACACGGCTTACGAGATAGAGTATTCTGATTTTCGCTTCCGCGATAGAAAAATCCGCCATTTGAACTCCTTTTCAATTTATTATAATCGAAAGTCACAGAAATGAATTGCTTTTTTGATTGAAATCGGCGGCATTCCTTTAATATAATTAAAAAATGCTGAAACACCTGAACAGGATGATCGATCTGAGCTTTATGAACAGAGCATTTGCAGCGGCTCTTGCTGTTGTAATATGTTTTAATCTGTCCGCAGGTTTCCTGACCGCGGATACTGTCTATGCTGATGAAGAGCAGCCTGTATCTTCTGAAGAAGATGCAGGTGAGAAAGATGAACCCAAGTCAGAAGAGCCGGAAGATAAAGGAAACAAGGATGGTTCCGGCAGCAAAAACGATGCCGGTGATCCGGATGCCAATAAACCCGATCCGGAAACACCTTCTGACAAACCCGGTGAACAGCCGGCTGAAGACCCTGAGAAAGATCCTGAAGAAAAACCCGAAAAAGATCCTGAAGAAGAGCCTGCAAAAGAGCCGGCAAAAGATCCTGAGGCCCCCGCTGACGGAAACTCTGATGAGGAGCCTTCAGAAAAGTCTTCTGAGAATCCTGAAGAAAAGCCCGCGGAAGAGCCTGGTGAGCCGGCTTCAGGGGAGCCTGCCGAGAACCCTTCAGAACAGCAGACTGAAGAGATCAAGTACAAGCTGTCGGGTAAAGGATATCTCCCGAAATACAAGAAAAAGAATGCTTCTTTCAGCGACGGCGTTCTTACGATAGGTAAGAAAGGCAAGAGACTTGAGGCTTTCTCGATCAGTCTGGATAATCAGACGGGTTATCAGGGCAGTATTACTTACAGGGCATATGTAAAGAAAAAGGGCTGGACCAAATGGGTCAAGTCGGGAAAGACCATCGGAACAAAAAGGAAGAATCTCAGGATAGAGGCCGTTCAGATCAAACTGACCGGAGAACTTGCCAAATACTATTCGGTTGAGTATAAAGCCGTTATCAGTTCGTTGGGAGATTCCCAAGGATGGGTTCAGAACGGTGCCATAGCCGGAACCAGAAAGAATTCCAAAAGAATAGAAGTACTGCAGATCAGGCTGGTCCCGGTAGGAAAGAATACTTCTTCTTCCGTCATATACAGACTCCGCGGTCAGACGTACGGATGGCAGAGAAGATGGAGTAAGGACGGCCAGGCTTCCGGAACTTCTTCGAAGCGTATAGAGGGCATTACGGTCTCTCTCGGACCTACTGAATATCTGGGCGGGATCACTTACAGGACCTGTGTCCAGAGCGAAGGCTGGAAGAGTTGGGTTTCAAACGGATCGATAAGTGCAGGGAAGAAGAAAAACAGACGGATCGAAGCATTACAGATCAAGCTTACCGGTGATATGGCTGATCACTATGATGTTTATTACCGTGTATATGTTCAGTCTTTAGGCTGGCTTGACTGGGCCGTAAACGGACAGACTGCCGGCTCGTCCGACATGTACAGAAGGATCGAGAAGATCCAGATAGTCCTGCGCGGAAAAGAAGAGGGTGAGCCAGGAGACCTTGAAGGAATTGCCAGTGCAAAACCTCACGCTTATTACGCTGCGTCTAATACCAATGCGATAATGACCTATAAGAACATACTTGACTGCGGTTATACGGATCCTGACGTTTTCAGGCAAAAGCTCATCTCGAATTTTGAATACATGAAGGATGTGGGATATTTCCACATGGGCAAGATGGTCCAGGGATACACGGACTGCGCAGGTTCCGTATCGCTTGCATACAGGGTTGCATTGGGAACTGCCAAGTTCACCAAGAAATACAAAAAAGGCACGCGTTCCGACGGCTCACAGCTTTACGGCATAGGCATCAACTATTGCGGGATCAAGAGCTATAAGGACAAGTACGGATGGTGCCGTAACGGAACTGCATCGGTAAACAGCCATTTCCTTAATACGATCGTCAAGAACAGAAAGATAAAGTATACCCAGGTCTCTCTTGATGATTACAGTGACGGCGTTCACGGGTGGAGCAATGATGAATGGGTAGAGTATCTGAAAAAGACCGATGCCAAGCCCGGTGACGTCTTTGTCTGGTTCAACCACGACTGGAGCAAGACAAAGGGCCAGCACATGACCATGTATGCAGGCATCGGTGCTGACGGGATCGCTTACGAGTGGACCGCCAGCAGCACATACGGCGTGATTTTGTCGCCTCTGACCGACAGGTCTCCCCAGAACATTTTTGAGTCTTTTACGCTTATGAAGGGCGTGGCGGACGTCATTGGATATAACTGATCTCTGAAATCTCACGAAAATATAAGGAATTTGATTATTTGGGATCAAAAAAACCGTTTAAGAACTCCTCCTGCGGTGTTATACTTTGTAATGCTGTTGAAACATTAAATAAGGAGAGATGTTTATGATTTCATTTGATTATTCAAACGCACTGGATTTCATCGGCGGACAGGAAGCTATCGACAGAATGGAACCTCAGGTTAAGGTTGCAGCCGACATGCTCCACAAGAAGAACGGCCCCGGAAATGATTTCCTCGGCTGGCTTGATCTGCCTGCAACATATGACAAGGAAGAATTTGCGAGGATCCGCAAGTCCGCGCAGAAGATCAGAAGGGATTCCGATGTTCTCATCGTTATCGGAATCGGCGGTTCCTACCTTGGAGCGCGTGCAGTTATTGAGATGCTGGGCCACAGCTTCCAGAACGCCGTATCCAAGAAGGTCAGAAAGAGCCCGTTGATCCTTTTCTGCGGCAACTCCATCAGCGCTACATATCTTGCAGACCTTATGGACGTTATCGAGGGTAAGGATGTTTCCCTCAATATCATTTCCAAGTCCGGTACAACGACCGAGCCTGCGATCGCTTTCCGTATCCTCCGTGCTTACATGGAGAAGAAGTATGGTAAGGACGAGGCAAGATCACGTATCTATGCAACTACCGACAAGGCAAGGGGAGCTCTGAAGGGCCTTGCTACAGAGGAAGGCTATGAGTCTTTCGTAGTACCTGACGACGTAGGCGGACGTTTCTCCGTTCTTACGGCTGTAGGACTCCTTCCCATCGCTGTTGCAGGCATCGATATCAGAGAGCTCATGAAGGGCGCTAGAGACGCTTCTAAGGCTTATAAGAAGATGTCTTTGGCTGAGAACCCCTGCTACCAGTACGCAGCAGTACGTAACTGCCTGCTCCGTTCCGGTTATTCCACAGAGATCATGGTCAACTACGAGCCTTCTTTCCACTTCATGACAGAATGGTGGAAGCAGCTCTACGGCGAGTCCGAGGGTAAGGACAGAAGAGGAATCTTCCCGGCAGGCGTTGATAACACAACAGACCTCCACTCCATGGGCCAGTACATTCAGGACGGCGCAAGGATCATGTATGAGACTGTCGTACAGATCGACCAGCCCAGAAGGACTTTCGAGATCCCCAACGATCCTGACAACCTTGACGGTCTGAACTTCCTTTCCGGAAAGGACATGAACGACGTTAATACAAAGGCAATGCAGGGAACAATCCTTGCTCACGTTGACGGTAAGGTTCCGAACCTCCTCATCCACATGCCTGACCAGACGGCTTATTCTTTAGGTGAGCTTATCTACTTCTTCGAGAAGGCATGCGGAATTTCCGGATACCTCCTCGCTGTAAATCCTTTCAACCAGCCCGGCGTTGAGGCTTACAAGAAGAACATGTTTGCTCTCCTCGGCAAGCCCGGATATGAGGATCAGAAGGCTGCTCTCGAAGCAAGACTTTCGAAATAAGCAATTATCACAATTGTATTAAACATTCAGCCCGGCCGGTTGCGGCCGGGTTTTTTGTTGTATTATTGGGGCATGAATAAGTTGTTTAAACAGTGGATCGCGCCTCTTTTCTTTATAACTGTCGGAGCAGTTATAGCGGCATTCGCTCTTGAGGAATTCCTTGTTCCTTTTACGGTCCTGGACGGCGGTATCGTTGGTGTCTCAATGATCATCAGCCAGCTTTCAGGGCTTCCTCTCGGTATCCTTACCATCGTGCTGAACATTCCCTTTGTGTTGTTGGGTTTCAGGCGCCTTGGCATGAGGTTCCTGGTAAAAGCGATCTACGCGATGGTTATATTTTCTGTGTTCTTAAGCGTATTTAAGGACATGAAAGCCGTTACCGACAAAGAGATCCTCGTGGTCGCTTTCGGAGGCGTGCTCCTGGGCATCGGAGTAGGCCTGATCCTGCGTTACGGCGGATGCCTTGACGGCACCGAGATAGTGGCGATGTTCCTTTCTAAAAACACCGAGTTCTCGGTAGGCCAGATAGTGTTGTTCTTCAACATCATCATATACGGTGTGGCAGGGTTCCTTTTCGGGCCTGACAGGGCGCTCTATTCGCTTCTGACTTACTTCGTAACATCCAAGGTCATAGACATCGTTGAAAACGGAATGGAGCAGGGAAAGTCAGTTATGATAATCACGGATCACGGCAAGGATATTGCAGATGCGATCTATACGCAGCTTGGCAGGACCTGCACGCAGATGGAAGGCAAGGGCATGGTAAGCAACGGAAAGAAGACCGTGCTTTACTGCGTTATTACCCGTGTTGAAGTGCCGGCGATAAAGAAGATAATCAACGATGCGGATGTTTCAGCTTTCATGACCATTTCAGATGTTTCCGAGATCGTCGGAAATCACATCAAGAGAAAGAAAGCTCCAGCAAAGAAAGTACCTGTTCAAAAGAAGTGAGCTCTAGAAGACGATTATTCTTAACAGTTTTTCCGTCGCATTCACATAGAGCCATAAAAGATCGCATTCTGAAGCGATGATAAGGATAATGGCAAATACTGTCTTGATAACGGACTTCTTTGCGTTTGTTTTCGCAAATCCTATCAGTATGAGTATCAGACCTGCCGCCATCAGCAGCATGCAGATCAGGCACAGAACTTTCGTATAGGCGTATCCGTTGAAGAAAAAGATCTTCCTCCACATGATCAAGCCGACTGCTGCGATGATCCAAACGCCGAGATTGCCGGCTGCTGATATGATGATACCTAACGTTAAGACGGTATTCTTTTTGGGAGTTTCGGCTGCTGACAGTTTCTTATAGATCTTCCTGCAGGTTAAGACGAGGATCAGGCATATTACACCAATGCATAAGAAGATGAGACCGTAGATGATGGTCGTCTGTCTGGTATTTCCGAGTCTTCCGAATGCTATAGTCATCTTTTCCAGCATTTCAACGGTCGATGCTTTGATCCGGCTGTATGTAAAAGCGAAGCATATCTGACAAAGGCCTGCAGCCGACGTGATGATTGAAGCGATTAGATAAAGGATCCTGGCTGCTTTCTCGTTTCTGCCGTTTTCACCTGAAACTTTGAAAACCGGCTTGCTGATGAGCCTGCCAAGGAGCAGGAAAATGAAGGCTGTTATTGTGGCAAGGATTATCGTCAGGGCAGCTGCCGATATAATATACGACACGAGAAATTGATAGCCTCTCGGCCGTACGGTTGATAATTTTATGTGGGTATTGATCCCGTAGACCAGCTTCCAGCTAAGCGAGTAGCATAATGTCACTAAGATCGCCAGGCCCGGAAGGATCGCAAGGCGGACCTTGCGGTCTGAAATGAAAAATAGCATTGCCGCGATTAACGATAACCAGATAAACATAAGATCACCCCCGTGATGCATTCAATGACATGCCACTAACCGCTATTAGTCCATTATACATTGAGATTGGTATAATTGTACTGAATAAAGTTTTAGGAGCCGTTATGCCTGTCTGTGTATCAACTGAAGTAATGCGCGAAAGCGACAAGTGGACGATCGAGAACCTCGTTCCTTCCAAAGAACTTATGGCGAGGGCAGGGAAGGCCATATTCGAACAGGTCTCATGGAAAGCCCCTGTGGGGATCATTTGCGGCAAAGGCAACAATGCGGGAGACGGATTTGTGGTCGCATCTCTTCTTAAGGACAACGGAATCGACTGTGAGATAGTTCTTCTTTATGGCGACTCGTTTTCCGATGACGGAAAGTACTACTACGATATCTGCGTGTCAAAGGGCATTTCTGTAGTCAAGGATGCTGATTATTCCAAATACAAAACCATCCTGGACTGCATATTCGGAACGGGCTTTAAAGGCGAAGTCAAAGAGCCCGCAAAGAGCGCGATAGAAAAGATCAATTCATCGGGTGCATATGTCGTATGTGCTGACATCAACAGCGGCTTAAACGGTGATACGGGGTTTGGAGATCTTTACGTTAAGTCAGATCTTACCGTATCCATAGGAACCTTTAAGTACGGCCATTTTACAGGGCACGCCAAAGAGGCTATGAAGGACAAGGTCAACTGCGATATCGGGATAAGGATAATCGGAGAGACCAAAGAATTAGGTTAACAGGAGGCACTTATGAGACTTGGAACATCTAGTCCCCTTAAGCATGATTCGCCCGAACAATGGGCAAAGAATCAAGTTGAATTAGGCTGCCGCGCTGTAGTATTCCCGCTCTCTGCTGATGATCCTGAAGATACGATAAAAGCTTACGTTGAAGCAGCCAATGCAAATGATCTCCTGATAGCTGAAGTCGGCATATGGAGGAACGCGATGGCTTCTGAACCTGATGAGCGAAAAGCACAGAGGGATTACTGCGTAAGACAACTTCAGCTTGCTGACAGGATAGGTGCACGCTGCGCTGTTAATGTTGCGGGTGCAATAGGTCCTCGCTGGGACGGTCACTATAAAGAGAACTTCACTGAAGAGACAAGAAAACAGATAGTTTTGATGGTCAGAGAGATCATTGACAGAGCCGGGATCACCAACACGTATTTTACTCTGGAGCCGATGCCCTGGATGGTTCCGACAGGCCCTGAAGATTATGTAAGGCTGATAGAAGAAGTTGACCGTGAACATTTCGCGGTGCATATGGATATCATCAATATGACCAATTCCTTTGAACGGTATTACGGCGCGGAGGCTTTTGTTGACCGCTGCGCAGAGCTCCTCGGAAGCAGGATAAGGAGCTGCCATATCAAAGACGTTCACCTGAAGGAAGAATATACTTTCCAGCTTGAAGAATGTGCTCCCGGAAAAGGCGAGTTTCCTTTGCGATACTATGCGGAAATGATGAACGGCATTGACAAGGATATGCCCATGATCCTTGAACATTTAAATACCGATGCAGAATACATTCACTATATGAATTACCTTAAGGAGGTGCTCTATGGCATATAGCAGGATTTCTGACAGCAATGAGATAAACGAACGTTATGTGGACAGCATTCTCATTAAGGAACGCTTGATCGATTCTGTCGTTGCCGACACCGGTGTTGAATTGTTCGGAGAGAAGTTTGCAAGCCCGGTCCTGATGCCGGCTTTCTCACATCTGCGGCAGTATGAAGGAAGAGCGCTGACAGGCCTTGAGGAATACTCTGTTGCTGCAAAGAACATGAATATATTGAACTTTGTCGGTATGATGGAAAACGACATGTTCAAGCGTATCGTTGATACCGGAGCAAAGACTGTCCGTATCGTAAAGCCTTATTCGGATAATGAGAAGGTTAGGGACCAGATGAAGTTTGCAGAGGATGTCGGAGCATTCGGCATCGGCATGGATATTGACCACATATTCGGAGCTGAAGGTCTTGATGTTGTAGTCGGGGAAAAGATGGGTGTGCAGACTTCCGACATGCTCCGGTCTTACATCGAATCGACTAAACTTCCGTTTGTGGTCAAGGGTGTATTAAGTGAAACTGAAGCAGTCAAATGCGCAGATCTCGGTGCAAAGGCGATCATTGTCAGCCATCATCACGGAAGACTTCCTTACGCGGTTCCTCCGATGATGATATTGCCCTCGATCAAAAAGGCTCTTGCGGGAAGAGACGTGAAGATCTTTGTTGACTGCGGTATCGCTTCGGGAGCTGATGTCTATAAGTGTCTCGCGCTTGGTGCGGATGCTGCGGCAGTCGGAAGATCGATGCTTCCGGCGCTTGAAGCTGAAGGCACTTTCGGTGTCGAAACCTTCATCAGAAAAGTAACCGGCGAGCTCAGATTCATAATGAGCTGCACCGGTTTCGGTTCCGTAGATAAGATTGACGACAGCTGTATTATCGTTTGAATTCAGGGTGCTGCTTGTAGTAATTCTCTTTATCTTCGTACATTCTTTCGTCGGCGAGCTTCAATGCGCTCGTGATGTCTGACGAATCATTCTGATAGGAATACCCGAGAGCAAACGACAGGTTGTCATAATGCCTTGAAAGAAGTCTTGCCTTGTTGCACTTCTCGATTATCGCGTCTTCGGTGGTGTAGGAGAGGAGGATCATGAACTCGTCTCCGCCCGCACGGAAGATGCTGTCGCCGACGAAGGCGTTCTGGAGTGTGATAGCCGCATTCTTGAGCAGAAGGTCTCCTGCGGCATGGCCGCCCTTATCGTTAACTCTCTTAAGACCGTTGAGATCTGCGAAAACGATGCCGATACCCTTTAAGGAATTGTCTTCGTTTTTCCTCAGGGCGTCGATCATGTTGTTCATCTCGTTCCTGTTTAAGACGCCTGTAAGCATGTCGATCGAACTGAGCCTTCTGAGCCTTTCGAGGAGTCTTTGGTTTCCAAGCTCGGAAGCGACGAAGAAAGTCGTCAGTTCAAGAGTCTGCTTGATCTTAACGGCATTCTCCGTATCGAAATTACATGCCCAGATGTAACCTAAGATCTCGTTATTGAACATCAGCGGGAAAAGAACGATGCTGTCGACGTTGTTCTTCATGAGGGATTCATACCATTCAGGATTCTTCTCTTTTATGTAATCCCATTCGTTCTTGTTCTTTGCAATAAGGCAGTTGCTGCCGCCTATCGTGTCTTTCCAGGAAACGGTCAGATCGTAGAAGCCTTCCCGTAAGACACCCGTCATGCTCGGAAGTATTGAATCAGCAGTCCTGGATTCGCTCAATGCGGTGCAGGTCCTCGTTTCGTGATCTGTCAGAAGGATTACGCAGGATTGCGCATCGCAGAGCTTTCTGATGTCGGATATGACTTCATCCATCGTATGCTGGAAATTGGAGGCACCGCTGAGCTTGATGCAGGTGTTGAGAACCGCGGAAGCGATCGAGGCTGAAGTGTTGCTCATTGCTTCACTGTCCGCACTCTTGGATATCATCTGCGAGTAAGTGCAGTAGTGGATATTTCCAACGGAACCCAGAGGGATCATGAAAAGGTTAAACCAGAAATCAAATCTGTCCGGATGGACGTAAGTATGCATCGGCTGCTTTAATACTGCGCATCTGTAGCAGAAATCCTCAAAGTTAAGATCCTTAGGGAGGTATTTCTGGTAAAGGCTGTTCGGAACAAACTTGCTCGTGATCATCTGAGGCATGGACTCGTTGGGGATCTCGATGGAGGCGATATAGGGGGCATTGCCGTTGACGATCCTTATGTCACCATAAGAGCCGTCGGGCTTTGTCTCGACCGAGATCACGCACGTCATTATATCGATCATGTCGACAAAACTTTTAAAGTCCATGGTTTGCCCCTTTTTATAAATAATTCTTGACATTATTTTAGCACATTAACGCGTACAGTTGTTAAGTACGTGTTAAATGAGTGTTTATTTTCGGTTTAGGGCAGGTAAACCAAACTGCTGAAAGCAGCCTGTCAGAATTCAGAACAGGAGCCTGTTGAAATAACGTCAGCAATTCTCTCGCTGGCATGTCCGTCGCCATATGGATTGACGGCATTGCTCATGCGCATATAAGCATCACTGTCGGTGATGAGTTCTGTAAAGCTCTGATAAATAGTTTCTTCTCCGGTCCCGACCAGTTTTAATGTTCCGGCTTCGATTCCTTCCGGACGCTCGGTCGTGTTCCTCATAACGAGTACGGGAATGCCGAATCCCGGTGCTTCTTCCTGGATACCGCCGGAATCGGTGAGGATAAGATGGCTTCTTCCGATGAAGTTGTGGAAATCATATACATCCAGCGGATCTATGAGATGTATCCTGTCATCGCCGCTGAATACAGATGAGGCGGCGTTCCTGACGACAGGGTTCAAATGGACCGGATAGATCGCCTTTATGTCATCGTGCTCGTCAAGAACACGTTTGATCGCGCGGAACATGCCTTCCAGATGATCCAGATTTTCACGCCTGTGTGCCGTGAGCAGTATCAGTTTTGAATCTCCAACCCAATCCAGTTCAGGGTGGGAGTATGTATCTGAATATGTGTACTTGAGAGCATCGATTACCGTATTGCCTGTGACATAGACGCTTTCAGGCTTTTTGCCTTCTCTTAAAAGGTTGGCTCTTGCGGTTTTGGTGGGAGCGAAGTTATAGCTGCTGACTATGCCCACAGCCTGTCTGTTGAACTCCTCGGGGTAAGGACTCGTGATGTCATAAGTCCTGAGACCGGCTTCGACGTGACCTACCGGAACGTTCATGTAGAATGCTGCAAGTGCAGCGGCAAAAGAAGTGGAGGTATCACCGTGAACCAGGACTAAGTCCGGATTGCACCCGCCGATTATTTCCCGGATGCCGTTTAGAACGGAAGACGTTATGTCGAACAGCGTCTGTTTTTCTTTCATTATCGCGAGATCGTAATCCGGCGTTACATCGAAGATCTTTAACACCTGATCGAGCATCTGTCTGTGCTGGCCCGTAACGGCAACAATGGTCTTTATCCCGTCACGCTTCTGAAGTTCCTTAACGAGAGGGCACATCTTGATGGCTTCGGGCCTTGTTCCGAAAACGAGCATTACGGTCTTCATGGTTTATGCTTTCCTGATCTGTTTCTTCAGCTTCCTGAACCTGAGGGCAGAGAAGAGGCTGTTCTTTATCGTGCTTGAAACACGCATCTTGCTGTCGCCCTGTTTCTTGTCGTATCTGAGCTCAAAACCTACCTCGTCAAAAGTGGTTCCTGACAGATGGAGCTTGTAAAGGAATTCCATCATGCAGGCGAAGCTCTTTTCCTGGATCGGATCATCTCCGAAAACCTCTTTTAAGCGCTTTATGCAGTCGAGTTTATAGAGCCTGTATCCGCATGTGTAATCCTTAACACCGGGGACTCTCAGGACCATTGAATAATAGATCTTCGCCATGTCACTCAAAAACTTGCGGTAACCTTTTAAGCCGACGACGTCTGATCCGGAGCGGTAACGGGATGCGATAATGCAGTCTTTGCCGGTCGAATTCATTTTCGCGAGCATCGGATGAACGTATTTGGGGCTGTGGGTCGCATCACCGTCCATAAGGCACATCAGGTCACCTTGTTTTCCGATCGAAAGGAAAGTGGAGATGCTGGTGTTGAGGCCGCCCCTCAGATTCTTATTCACTTCATGAACGATAATGTTGACTTTGTCAGTACCGTATTTTGCCGCACAGTCATTCATTACCTGACGGGTATTGTCTTTACTGCAGTCATCGATAGGGCATACGGTCAGATCGTATCCGTTTTCACGGAGCCGGTCTGCCTGCTCCATCCATTCGTCAATGAGGATGCCGATGTTCAGTTCCTCGTTGTAGCAGGGCAAAAAAACGTACAGTTTATTCATATGATCCTCTGGGTCCTTATTTGAGTTAGATTATACTATTTACTCAGTCCTTTTTTGCCGGTATCAGCTTTTTTCTGATGAAATATGTGATGAAGAACGGAATGGCTATCGAAGCGCCTTTGCCGATAAGGTAATAGATAAGACCTTCACGGTTATCAAACAACTGAACTCTCACCAAATAAACAATAAGGTTTGCCAGACCCAGACCAAAAAGCCATGTGATGAAAAATATGACTGCCGTCTTTACGCTGCTGCCTGCATATACTTTTTTCGTGCAGAGGAAGTATTGAATAACAAAGCCTGTTACGACACCGATCGTATTCGCGATCACAACGTCAACGAAACGTTCACTGACCCTTGATACAACAATATCGACCAGTGTGACGAAAACGCTGATCAGGAAATAAATCACGAATGATCTATGCGCTTTGTACCACTGGCCGATCTTGTCTTTCATCAGAACTTATTACCCTGGTTATTTGGCTACGATGTTTGCGATCCTGCCCTTGACGTAGATGAACTTCATGATCGATCTTCCGGCAAGTGCGCCGTCCAATCTGTCGTCTGCCTTAACGATGGCTTCGACGGCATCCTGATCGGCTTCAGCAGGAATGTTGACTTTGAACTGGACCTTGCCGTTGATCTGGACTGCGATCTCGATCTCGTCCTTTACGAGTGCGCTCTCGTCAACTTCCGGCCACTTCTGGTTGTAAACTGAATAGCCGTTGCCCAATACTTCGCACCAGAGCTCTTCAGTGAAGTGGGGAGCGAAGGGTGCGAGCAGGAGAACAAGCTTCTCTGTTGCATATCTCTTGAATTCTGCCTTTGCAGAAGCTTCCTGGCTGTACTTGGTGATCGCGTTCAGGAGCTCCATCATTCTTGCGATAGGAGTGTTGAACTGGAACTTTTCGATATCAGCCGTGGAACTCTTGATAGCATAGTTGACTGCATAGTTGAGTTCCTTGTCAGCAGATGTCATGTCAGATTTAGCGGGAACAGCAGAAGCAGAAGCGCCTGCGCAGTCTGCAACACATGTCTCGATCCTTCTGAAGAACTTGACGATAGCCTGGAGTCCTGAATCAGCCCAGGGACCGCCCTCGATGTAAGCGAAGCCGAATCCGAGGTATGTTCTGAATACATCTGAACCGTACTTGCTGATGTAGTCGTCAGGTGCAACGGTGTTGCCTCTGGACTTACTCATCTTCTGGCCGTCAGGTCCGAGGATGGTTCCCTGGTGAACGAGGCTCGTGAAAGGTTCGTCGAAATCGAGGAGACCCATGTCACGCATTGCCTTTGTGAAGAATCTTGCATAGAGGAGGTGCATGCAGGCGTGCTCTGCGCCGCCGACGTACTTGTCGACAGGACAGAACTTGTCGATCTTTTCCTTTGAGAACATTTCCTTGTCGTTCTTGTTGTCAGGATATCTGAACTGATACCAGGAAGAGTCAACGAATGTATCCATCGTATCAGGATCACGTCTTGCATCGCCGCCGCACTTGGGGCACTTGCAGTTCATGAATGATTCGCACTTTGCAAGAGGGCTCTCACCATCAGGTGTGAACTCAACATCGTAGGGGAGAAGAACGGGGAGCTCTTCCTCGGGTACGGGAACAACGCCGCATGAAGGGCAGTGAACCATCGGGATGGGTGTTCCCCAATATCTCTGACGGGAGATGAGCCAGTCACGGAGTCTGAAGTTGACTTTCCATTCGCCCATGCCGATCTCAGCAAGCTTTGCAACGATAGCCTTCTGGGCATCGTGCATCTCCATGCCGTCGAACTCGTCGGAGTTTGTGAGGTAACCCTTCTTCTCGCAGTAGGGAAGATCAGAATCAACACCCTTCTCGGGCTGGATTACGCGGATGATATCAAGGCCGTACTTGTGAGCGAAATCAAAGTCTCTCTCATCGTGTGAAGGAACTGCCATGACAACGCCGGTACCATATCCTGCGACAACGTAATCTGCTGCCCAGATCGGAACCTTTCTGCCGTTCAGAGGATGGATAGCATAAGCGCCTGTGAAAACGCCCGTCTTCTCACGGGTTGTGGACATACGGTCGATCTCGTTTACCTTTGCGGTAGCCTGACGGTAAGCTTCGACAGCCTCGCGGCACTCGTCGGTCGTGAGCTTGGCGCAAAGCTCTGACTCGGGTGCGATAACTACGTATGTGATACCCATGAACGTATCGACTCTCGTGGTGAACACTTCGAGCTTCATGGGAGAACCGTCTTCGTTTGTAAGTCTCTGGCCGTCTTTTTCGACATAGAGGGCGACCTGGGCGCCTTCAGATCTGCCGATCCAGTTCTTCTGAAGTTTCTTTGTCTTTTCAGGCCAGTCGAGCTTCGGAAGGTCATCCAAAAGTTCCTGAGCATACTCGGTGATCTTGAAGAACCACTGTGTCATGTTCTTTCTTACGACTTCCGTGTGGCATCTTTCGCAAGCGCCGTCAACGACCTGCTCGTTTGCAAGAACGGTCTTGCACGAAGGGCACCAGTTTACCGGTGCGTTCTTACGGTAAGCAAGGCCTCTCTTGTAGAGCTCGATGAAGAACCACTGGTTCCATTTATAGTAGTCGGGCATGCATGTCTTGATCTCATAATCCCAATCTACTGTAGTACCCATGGCCTTGAGCTGGCCTTCCATCGTGTTGATGTTCTTGAGCGTTGAATCCTGGGGGTGAATACCGGTCTTGATCGCATAGTTCTCAGCGGGGAGTCCGAATGAATCGAATCCCATGGGGTGGAAAAGGTTGAAGCCCTGCATGTGCTTGAACCTTGCCCAGGAGTCAGTAAGCGAATAGTTATACCAGTGACCAAGGTGTAGGTTGGCGCCTGAAGGATAAGAAAACATCTCAAGGCAATAAAGCTTTTTGCCTTCAGCATCCGGATTGAACTTATAGAGTTCTGTCTCCGCCCATTTTGCCTGCCATTTTTTGTCGGTCTCGATTGAATAACTCATGAAACTGCTCCTTAATACTTAAAAATAACAACTAATTTTAGCACCAGAGGATAAAAAATGAAACATAGTTGTAATTAGCTTTGACAGTCAAATAATTGATTTTTTGTATTTTCGATGTAATAATAAGACGTCTAATTTGGATTTATGCGCCAAAATCGGCGTTTCTATATATTTGAGGTGATTAAAAATGGCATTAGGCATGGAGATTGGTGTCGATCTCGGCACCAGCAGCGTGTTGATATATATCCGAGGCAAGGGAATCGTCCTTAAGGAGCCTTCGGTCGTTGCAGTTAACAGCAGAACGGGAAAAGTACTCGCGGTAGGTGAGTCTGCAAGCCTTATGCTCGGAAGGACTCCGGGCATCGTTGAGGCTATCAGGCCTCTGCGTGAAGGCGTCATTTCCGACTTCCGCGCGACGGAGGTCATGCTCAAGGCTTTCATCGGCCGTGTATGTACCGGACTTCGCGCTACATATTTCAAACCGACTATCGTTGTATGCGTTCCTTCGGTCATCACACCGGTCGAGCAGCAGGCTGTTGAGAATGCCTGCCGTCATGCGGGCGCAAAGGACGTTTTCCTCATCAGGGAACCTATCGCTGCCGCGATCGGTGCAGGTATCGATATAACAAAGGCCTGCGGTTCCATGGTAGTCGATATCGGAGGCGGTACGACCGATATTTCCGTTATCTCGCTCTGCGAGCCTGTAGTTGATGCGTCACTTAAGGTTGCCGGCGACAAGTTTGACGAAGCTATCATCAAGCACGTAAGAAAGAGACATAACATTCTTATCGGTGAAAAGACTGCCGAGAAGCTCAAGATCGAGATCGGCTGCGCTTACCCCAGAGATGAGGAACTTACACTGGACGTTCAGGGAAGAAACATCATCACGGGTCTTCCGTCAACGGTTACGGTTTCTTCGACAGAGATGCTCGAAGCTCTTGAAGAGCCTATTACACAGATCTTTGAAGCCGTTCATAACGTTCTTGAAAGAACACCTCCTGAACTCATGGCTGATATCTCCCAGAGAGGTATTGTTATGACCGGCGGCGGTGCAATGCTCTATGGTCTTGACCACATGCTCTCGAACAGGATCGGTATCGATGTTTACTTAGCTCAGGATCCTGTTTCCTGCGTCGTTATCGGAACCGGTAAGGCGTTAGACATGATGGACAAGTTCGCTGCTCTTTCCAGCGACAACTGATACAGATAAAGTTATTCCGATAGACGCTTATCTATTCATAGATGAGCGTCTATTTTTATTTCCGGCCGTTTTACTCCAAAGCAAATAAATTTAACAGTTGACGAGTAATAACCGTAATGTTAAAATTCACGCAGTCAGAAAGAATCTGACATAAAGAATTTTCCTTTGGTAATTTGTTTGATCTTTTTTAACTGATCCCACATTTCCGTAAATTTGTATTTTGATATTTCATAATTCTATTTTGAGAGGTATTCATGGACGATTTTGAAAGCCTGAACTCCAAGACCGATGCTGACCTTGCACAGATCGCAGTTGCTTTCGGTGACTATACGCCTGAAGAGGTCGTAAACAAGACAAGAGAAGATCTTATTGCAGCCATAATGAACGGCGGTGCCAAGATCTCTGCACCCGAGATCGCGCAGGTTCCTGACGTGAAGACGGAAAAGGAAACTGAAAAGGCCGATTCCTCACCTGAAGAAAAGCCTGCAAAAAAGCGCGCAGCACGCACAAAGAAGACCAAGAAGACTGAAGAGGAAACTCCTCTTGAAGCACTTGCTGAAAAGACTTCCGAAGAGGCTCCTGCTGCACCTTCCGATAAAAAGAAGCCTGCTGAAAAAGCAGCGGCTAAGGCACCCGCAAAACGCGGAAGAAAAAAGAAGACTGAAACTGCAGAACCTGCACCTGAAGCTGAGGCACCTGCTGCTCCCGAACAGGCTCCCGAAAAGGAAATTGCAGAACAATCAGCGCCTTCTGAGACTGCAGCTGAAGCTTCTGTAGCAGTCAAGCCTGAAGAACTTAACAAACCCCGCCACAATGAGAAGATAAAGTCCAAGAGAAGAAAGATCTCTTTCGGTCCAGGTCAGGAGACAAAGACACAGGTCGTTGCTGAGAAGGACGAGACGGAAGCAAATCCTGAAGAAGAGCCAGTCATCGAGATCCCTCAGGATGTTGAGATCGAAGGCGTTCTTTCGATCGGTAATCCTGACGGCGGAAACAAGAATGATTTCTGCGGTTTCGTACATAGAAGAAATTATCTCCCCGGCGAGGATGACGCTTACGTTTCCGGACAGTTCATCAAGAGGATGGGCTTAAGACGCGGAGATTATATTGTAGGTTTTGCTTCACCTAAGAGAGGCAAGGACAGATACGCTCCGCTTAAGAGAATAGTATCCGTCAACGGTATCGAGGTCGATGAGACCAACAATTTTGAGAATATCAGGAAGCGTCCGAAGTTTGAGAACCTGACTGCCATCTATCCTGATCAGAGACTTACTCTTGAGACTGAGAAGGAAGACATTTCCACAAGGATCATCGATATCTTCTCGCCTATCGGAAAAGGTCAGAGAGGTATGATCGTTTCACCGCCGAAGGCAGGTAAGACAATCCTTCTCCAGAAGGTCGCCAATTCCATTACTGCAAACAATCCGAGCTGCGTGCTTATTGTTCTCCTCATTGACGAGCGTCCTGAGGAAGTTACGGACATGCAGAGAAATATCAAGGGCGAGGTAGTTTATTCAACATTCGACAAACGCCCCGAGAATCACGTAAGGGTTACGGAACTTGTCCTTGAGAGGGCAATGCGTCTGGTCGAGCTCGGCAAGGACGTTGTCATCCTGCTCGACTCGATGACGAGACTTGCGAGAGCATATAACCTTACCATCAACCCTACCGGAAGAACGCTTTCGGGCGGTCTCGATCCGGGATCACTCTACGGACCTAAGAGATTCTTCGGTGCGGCACGTAACATCGAGCACGGCGGAAGCCTTACGATCCTTGCTACAGCCCTTATCGAGACGGGCTCTAGAATGGACGAAGTCATCTTCGAGGAATTCAAGGGAACGGGCAACATGGAAGTCACGCTCGACAGAAAGCTGGCTGACCGCCGTATCTTCCCGGCCATCGCGGTCGACAAGTCCGGTACGAGAAGGGAAGACCTGCTCCTTTCGCCTGAAGAACTTGATGCAGTCTGGCTCATCAGAAGAAGGATCGCCGAGGCTGATACCACGACGGCAACGAACGCGGTCATCAATTTCATGGAGAAGACGACGAACAACAAGTCGTTCATCCTTTCCGTGAAGAAATCTTTCGCTGCTGATTGACAACGGGTATAGATTCAAGTAATATAGCAAGGCTGAATTAGAAATCCGGTATGGCATACGTGAAAATGAAGCCACGCGTCATATCTTTGATTGAGAGGTGAAAACAATGAAAGAAGGCATTCATCCCAAGGCACAGCTGGTAACAGTAAGATGCGCTTGCGGTAACACATTCGAGACTCTGTCTACGAAGAGCGACCTGAGAGTAGATATCTGCTCCAACTGCCACCCGTTCTACACAGGCAAGCAGAAGCTCGTTGATACAGGCGGACGTGTTGACAAGTTCAACAAGAGAATGGGCAAGGCCTAAGGTCTTTACCCGGGTTAAAAAGATTAACCAGAGAGCTGTGCTTCAAGCACGGCTCTTTTCTTTTTGTTCTTAATGCTATAATCTGCTTATTATGATTATTATCCTCATCTAGGAGAACAGATATGTCAAAGAAGAAGGAAAAGAAGCCTGCCGTAAGATCTGCTGAGGAACAGGTCGCCTGCAATATAGGGAAGCCCGTCAAGAAGACGACGATCGGCGGCCAGGCTCTGATCGAGGGCGTTATGATGGTCGGCCCTTCCAGGACCTGCATGGCAGTCCGCAAGGGAGACGGCACGATCCACGTTGAAGAAGTTAAGCAGAGCGAGAAGGTGTCTCATTTTGAGAACATGCCTTTCGTAAGGGGCTGCATCAGATTCTACAAAATGCTCGTAACCGGTACGGGTGCGCTCATGAGATCGGCTGACATCTCCGAAGAGGGAAAACCCGAAGAAGAGACTGGAGATGGAAAGAAGGCGTCACGTCTTGACGATTTCCTGAACCGTCACCGCAATGCTGTCGTTACTTTTGCCGCGATCCTGGGAATCCTTCTCAGCGTCGGTCTGTTCATACTCCTTCCGAGGCTCATTGTTGACCTGATCACCAGGTTTATCCCGGAGAATATCGTTCATCTTAAGTGGATGGAGCTCGTGCTCAATCTGGTCGAAGGCCTCCTGAGGCTTTTGATATTCCTTCTCTATCTCATCAATGCTTCGAGGCTCAAGGATATCAAGCGCGTCTGGCAGTATCACGGAGCAGAGCACAAGACTATCGCCTGCTACGAGGCCGGAGAGGACCTTACTGCTGCAAACGTTCTCAAGTATCCGAGGTTTCATCCCCGCTGCGGAACGGCATTCATGTTCATCGTACTTGCGATCTCCATCGTGATCTATACGGTCATCGGAGTTTTTATCGGTACACAGCCGATGTGGGTCAATCTCGTGATCCGTCTCGTCTGCATCCCGTTTATCTGCGCGATCTCATACGAGATACTCCGCTTTGTGGGACGCCACGACAAGAACGGCTTCTGCAGACTGTTATGTAAGCCCGGACTCTGGCTTCAGAAATTTACCACCGCAGAACCTGATGCGGCCATCGTGGAAGTAGCCATTGCGTCGCTCCAGGCCGTTATTCCGGAGAATAAGGAAGATGACGTCTGGTGAGATCTTAAAGCTCCTCACCGATTCCGGTGATGAAGAAGCGCAGATCGATGCGCGGATCCTTTGTGAAGAACTTGAAGGAGAGGCTCTGTCTATTGCTGCCGGAAGGCGTGCAAAAGGCGAGCCGCTTGCTTATATTTTGGGACACAGGCATTTTTGGCGCGGCGATTTCAAAGTCGTGCCCGGAGTCCTTATTCCGCGCGCGGATACCGAGCTTATCGTCGAGTGTGCATTAAGGTATTTAGGCATTCACGATCTTGCTACCGGTGATGTACTGGATATTCCCGTTTGCGCTGATCAGACTGATATCCGTTTTGCGGACATATGCACCGGCACCGGATGTATCGGTATTTCGATAGCAAATGAGATCAGATCTTCAGGACGCACTGCTTCAGGCATACTTACCGATATCAGCGATATTGCTCTTTCCACGGCCGGATATAACGCGGAAAAGCTTCTTGGTGATCCTGCTTCTGTTGAAGTTATCAGAAACGATATTCTTAAGGATGAACTTCCCGGCAGGTTCAGCATTATCGTTTCCAACCCGCCTTACATTACTGATACCGAAATGACCGAACTGGACAAAGGCGTCAGGGACTATGAACCTGATCTGGCTTTAAGGGGCGGCATTGACGGACTGGATTTCTATGAGAAGATATTCAAAAAGAGTTTCAGTGCCCTGATCCCCGGAGGAGCCGTTTTTGCAGAACACGGATATCTTCAGGGTGAAGCGGTCAGAAAGCTTTGCATGGAAGCCGGTTTTGAAAATGTCGGAACCGTAAGAGACTACGGCGGCAACGAGCGTGTCACCTGGGGGATTAAAAATGCCGGGTAAGTTTTACAGATACAGATACGAAGAAGGCGAGACTGTCACTCTAAAGAAGAAGCATCCGTGCGGAAGCGCCGAATGGACCGTTGCAGGGACAGGCTCTGACATAAAGCTCAAATGCTGCGGCTGCGGGCACATAATGACTATGGCCCGTGAAAGCCTTGAGAAGGCGACAGTATCAGTAAAGCCTAAAGAAGGCTGAACGTCACTTGCCCGAGAAAGACTCCAGGCTCTGCGAAACGCATATATGCCTGCCGTCACAGTCCTCGAAAACGAACTGCCTGTTGAATTTCATCCTCATTGCTTCGCGTGCGTCAGGAAGAGACTCGATGATCTTCACTTCAGATCCCTGAAGTTCGTTCTGGAGAAGGTAAGGCTCGGAGCAATATATATACATATCGTATTTGATCCCGAAATTGCGGAGGGGCCTTGCGATGTCGCCGGTGCCCTTGACCAGTATTATTACTATGTTGTCCCTTGTCAGTCTGATGTGAGGCATCGTCTCGTCATCGAGATGCGCGGCCTTAAATCCGAGCTTTGTCTCGTAGAAGATTGAGGTCTTGTAAGGATCGGGACATACGAAGACCGCAGCCTGGCTGTTCATGAGGAGGAGCCTGCCGCCGTCGGTTTCTTCTTCCGGTTCATCTTTTTCTTCTTTCTTGCTGACCTCAGGTTTTGAACCGTTGAACTGGAAACCGAGAAGCGGCTTTAAGAAAGCCTTTTCGTGTTCGTCCAGGGAATCCATCATAGCTTTGCGGTCAAGAGCTTCCTGAGCCGTCATCTTGGCCGGGATCTCCCTTAAGATGTCAACTTTCTCGCAGTATTCCGCGAGGTTTACGAGACGGATGAACAGTGGGAGGATCTCTTTTACGTTGTCCGGGAAATTCCTTTCGCCGTGAAGGAACATCATGCCGTATTCAACGGCCTGGGGCGGGAGGGCTGCGAAAAGGTGGTTTAAGAATAAGAGCTCGTCTCTGGCCTTTTCGTCAGTACCGCCGGCTTCGATGGTCGAACCCATGAGGTCGAAGACGGTGTTCATGTCATGTAAAGGATATTCTTTATTAAGCATATGGATCTCCCGGGGTCATATTTGGTCTTAATATATCAAAACGAGCCGGAAATTGACAGAACGGGAAAAAGTTTCAAATCTGAAACGTTGAAAAATAAGACGTTTGAAGCGTTTTTAGAGATTTTTTCAAAAAATGGTATATTTTTTTGTAACGAATTCCGGATTTCTCCGTCTAACAGGTGAGATCACAAGAGAAAGGTTAGTTGATACGTGGATAAGAATACCGCAGAAAAGCTTTATAAAGCCTTTTACATGAAGGTGTTTTCCTACGTAATGACACTTGCCAGGGATCGCAACGACGCCGAGGAAATAACCCAGGAGACTTTTTTCAGGGCGATATCAACTGAGAAGAGCTTCAAGGGAGAGAGCGAGAGCTTCACGTGGCTTTGTGCTATCGCGAAAAACATCTTTATAGATGAGAAGAGGCGTTCTGCAAGAGAAGATGACGAGCCGAGCGAAGAGCTGCCCGATAACGACAGAGGGATAGAACAACAGCTCTCGGACAAGGCGATGTCACTCAAGATCCACAGCATACTCCATCAGCTGGAGGAACCGTATAAGGAAGTATTCCAGCTGAGGGTATTCGGCGAGCTGTCATTCGCGGAGATCGGCTCTATCTTCGGAAAGACAGAGACCTGGGCCCGGGTCACGTATCACAGAGCCAGACTAAAGATCAAGGAAAGGATGGACGAAACATGAAATACGAATGTGATATGATCTCAGATCTTCTTCCGTTATATAAAGACGGCATTTGCAGCGATGCAAGCAAAAAGATAATCGAAGAGCATCTGGCAGAGTGCCCGACATGCGGCAAGATGCTGACAGATATGAACGACAGCGCGATCGACGAGACGATCGTCAAGGAAAAGAACGAAGTAATCGATTCCCAGGCCAGGTTCTTCAAGAAAAAGAGCGCTCTGGCGGGAAGCATAGTAGGAGGCATCTTCTGCGTACCGATCCTCGTATGCCTTATTGTCAACCTCGCAACAGGCGCAGGGCTTACCTGGTTCTTCATCGTGCTCGCGGCAATCCTCGTTGCAGCTTCGCTGATAGTAGTTCCGCTGATGATGCCCAAGAACAAGTTGTTTACCACGATGACCTCATTTACGGCTGCCGTTATACTGCTTCTTGCAGTCTGCTGCATCTACAGTGGCGGCAACTGGTTCTTAGTAGCCGCAACTGCAACACTCTTCGGTCTGACGATGCTCTTTGCACCATTTCTTGCGTATAACGAGCCCGTCAAAGAACACCTCGGCAACCACAAGGGCCTTGCTGTCATGGGAGCTTACACGGCAACTTTCGCCCTCATGATGACCTGCATCGGCCTTCACACTGGTCCCGCCAAGTTCTTCCCGATGGCATTGTCTATCGCAGGACCGCTCGTAGCAATGGCCTGGGGAATGTTCGCATCGATCAGATATCTTAAGGCCAACGCGCTCGTCAAGATCGGCGGATGCTTTGCGTCCTACAGTGTTTTCGGCTGGCTCCTCGATGTGCTCGTCAAAAACGGTGCAACAAAATCAGCAAGCCTTACAGGCGTTACAGTACAGTCAAACTCGCTTGCCGTTCTCTCCGTTATCGGATTCGGAATTGCAGCTTTACTCATCATATTAGGAATTATCATCGGACTCGCAAAGGGAGGAAAAAAGAATGCTTAAGAACAAGATACTCGCAGGAGCAATGGTGCTCATCATGCCTTTTACAATGTGCCTTACAGGCTGCTCATTCCTTAGTATGTTTAACACTTTTTCATACCAGTACGAAAATTCATCAGAATATAAGCCGGGCGACCGTGAGATCGGAGACAAGGTCACAAAGATCAACCTCGATTACATAGCAGGTGACGTAACCATCAAGGCCGCAGACACAGACAAGGTCAGCGTAAAAGAGACTGCAAACTGCAGTCTGAAAGACCCTCAGAAGGTCCACACCTGGGTCAACGAGGGAACGCTCTATGTAAGGTTCTGCCAGTCGCTCAAGACGGTAAACTTCACGAACATCAAGAAGAACCTTGAACTTACGCTCCCCGCATCTCAGGATCTCGAAGACGTCATCATCGAAATGTCTTCAGGCGACCTGATCTTCGACGGCCTCACGACCGGCGGATTTAAGGTTAAGTCTTCTTCCGGTGACGTTAGAGCCGATCTCTCCGGCAAGAACATCGACATCAAGTCCTCTTCCGGCAAGATCTTCTTCACCCAGAAAGGTGACAGCGAAGAGATCAATCTCAAGGCTTCCTCGGGAACCATCGACATTAAGCAGACCGGCACATGCAGATCCATGACCGTCAATTCCTCATCAGGCAGCGTTACAGGCGATGTCGATAAGATCTCGAAGATGGACATCCATGTAAGCTCAGGCAAGATCAACATCTCTGCCAACAACATTGAAGACCTTACATCCAAGGCATCTTCCGGTCACTGCAACTTCGAGTTCCAGACCGCGCCCAAGACTTCTGACATCAACGTAAGTTCCGGCGGCATCTCGGTTTCCATGCCCGAGGATTCAGACGTCAAGGTCGAAGTAAAAATCTCCAGCGGCAAGTTCAACTCCGACATTCCTTTCACCAAGGACGGAAAGATATACACTTCAGGCAGCGGCGCCAACACGATGAAGCTCCACTCCTCCTCTGGAGACGTTGACATCCGCAAGATCTGACAAATGCGAAGAAAACATATATGGGCGTCCTGAAAGGGGACGCCCTTTTTATTTGAAACTGACAGGCAATGCGGATAGAATAAGCAACAGCAAATCATAAGGAGAACAAAATGTCTCAGTTCAAGAAGACCAATGCCATGCGGATCCTTGACAAAGCGGGGATCGATTATACATATCAGGAATACGAGTATGATGAAAATGATCTGGACGGCCATCACGTTGCCGAATATCTGGGGATCCCTTACGAGGAAGTCTTCAAGACGCTGACGGCTGTTTCCGACAAGGGCGAGTATCTTGTTTTCTGCATCTCGGTGGATGACGAGATAGATCTTAAGAAAGCCGCAAAACTGGCGGGCGTAAAGAGGGTGGACATGATCCACGTTAAAGACCTTTTGAACGTAACAGGTTACATAAGGGGAGGATGTTCTCCCATAGGCATGAAGAAACAGTACAGGACTTTTATCGATGAGATGATAGAACTCGTTGACAACGTCTGCGTCAGTGCGGGCCAAAGGGGAGTCCAGCTGAGGCTTAAGCCTTCAGACCTCATTTCATTTACGAATGCCGTAGTCGGTGATTTTGCCGTTCGCTCATGAAATGGTAAAATTACCGGGTATAGAAAAAGACGGGAAGTGACTTATCATGTTGGATTCCAAGAGCTTTAAACTGAATGACATTCCGGGTGGTGCCAGGATCTACTTTATAGGAATTGGCGGTATATCGATGAGCGGCCTTGCAAGACTTGCAAAGCACGCGGGCTTTGCCGTCGGAGGTTCTGACATGAATCCGTCTGAAAGGACGCAGATCCTCGAGCAACAGGGAATAAAGATCTACAACTCACAGATCGCTGCAAATATTGATGACTTTAAGCCGGACTATCTCGTTAAGACCGCGGCCATACTTCCCGGTAACGGTGAAGTTGACAGGGCAACGGAACTCGGCCTTCAGATCTTTGACAGAGCTGAATTCCTTGGTGCTTTCACCAGGACTTACAAGAATGTTATCAACGTATCCGGAACTCACGGTAAAACGACCACGACATCCATGATCTCCCTCATGATGCTGAATGCGGGACTTGATCCGACGGTCCACCTCGGTGCCGATCTTGAGGTCTTCGGAGGCACCGTAAGAGCAGGCTCTCAGAACCTCTTTGTTTCTGAAGCCTGCGAATTCAAAGGATCCTTCCTGAATTTCTCTTCAACGACGGCGGTTATCACTAACGTTGATCACGATCACGTTGACTGTTATCCGACTATAGAAGACGTTATCGACGTTTTTGCCCGCTTCATAAGGCTTGTTGACGATAACGGCTATCTGGTCGTATCAGGTCACGATAAAAACATCGCAAAGGCTGTAAATGAAGCTAAAGAGTATTTCGAAGGAGCAGGGAGGGTTTTCCCTCAGATCGTAACCTGCGCAACTGATGACGGTATCTGCGAAGTAACGGGTGCAAAGGCTGACTTTATTGCCGAAAACATTGCCTTCAACAACGGACTCCCCGAGTTCGACATCGTGGTAAACGGGGCTGAAAGAATAAGAGTCAGTCTGAAGATCCCCGGAAGCCATAATATATCCAATGCGCTCAATGCAGCCGCTGCCGCATATCTGAACGGAGCTTCGCTCGAATCCGTCAAAGAGACGCTCGATGGATTCGGAGGCGCTGACGGCAGATATACCGTTAAGGGCAAGTATAAGGGCTGCGATGTCGTAGTTGACTATGCTCATCACCCGACTGCCGCAAGAGCAACGATCGAGGCGGCTTCAAACATGCCTCACAACAACATTCTCGTTGTTTTCCAGCCGCTTACATATAACAGGACGAAACTCCTTTTCGAGGATTACGTTACGAGCCTCCTGCCGTGCAGAAAGGTGCTTTTCGCCGAGATCTTCTCTGACCGTGAGACAGATACTCTCGGCATATCCAGCAAGGATATCTGTGATGAGATCAACAACAGAGGCGGCGATGCCGAGTTCTATGAAAACAGGAACGAACTGAAGCAAAGGATCGACGAACTTATCGAGCCGGGAGACATCATCCTTATCCTCGGCCCTGAAGACATAAGAAAGCTCGGCGACGTTTTGTGCCCGAAAGAATAGGGACTTAAATGAAAGAAAAGACGACAGCGCCGCGGGGAAAGCAGGCCGGGCGTGTTCCTGAAACTAACCGCACCGCAAGGGTAATGAAGGTTTCACCTAAGACGTGGCTTTCGGCTTTTCTGTCTGTCGTATTAAGCTTATCCCTGATCGGACTTTTCTTTCTGTCGTTTTCCGAAACGGGAGAAAACGAAAAGATCGTCTTGTTTTACTGCGAGGAACGTTTCTTTCCGTATGCTTCGATGCGTAACAGCCTTGCAGCTTCCGGCTTTGACATGGCGGTGGTCGGACTGCCTGAGGGTATTTCCGGCAAAGATGCATATAAGATCCCCGAAGAATACAAAAACAGGAAGGTTGTTGTTGCTTCGTTCGGAAATGATTCGTTCAAGGTCATGGATGAGATCTGCAGGGCAAACGGCGGGAATGTGGCAGGTTACTGCCTGATAAATCCTGACTATCCCGGAAATGCCGCGCTTGAAGGCTACGGAAAGAACAATCCCAAGACGCCTGTTGCCATTTTCAGTTATCAGGGCAAAACGGATAACAGCGATCAGACAAACGGGGCTTCACTGCTTTACGAGAAATTGTCGGGCGCAGATACCGTCTATGGCGTCCCGGCCGTCACCGGTACGCTGATTAAGAATAAGGTCTTTATCACTCCTGACCAGGACCGGTATCTGTCTTTGTCCCCTTTGAAGTGCGGTTCGCATATGGTCCGTTATCTGCCGTCTTTTGAAACGGAACTCGCAAGATATCTGGGAATAACTTACGGCGACGGAGTTTCTCCTTTCAGGATAAAGGCGTGGTTCACCCTGACAAACTTTGCGGCATTGGCTTCGCTGTCTCTTTTAGCACTGTTCATTTTCATGATCCCCGTCAGGATGGAAGACAAGGCAGCTGAGGAACAAAAGGGCAGGGATACACTTGGGCTGATCCTCTTTTTCGGCCTGTCAGGCTGTATAGCGGTAACGGTATCCGTCATGTCGCTCATTCCGCCCTTGTCCCGGTATGCAAGATATGCCGTGATCCTGGCTCCTTCGGCCCTGACTTGTCTCATGGCACTGATGCGTCTGCCGTTTGTTCTTTCCAAAAAGATCTCTTACAAGCGGGACAAGCTTGTGAAAGGCTCCGTTTCCGTCCCTGTGACTATAGCCGTTTGCGAGATATTGCTCGTATTGGGCGTGATACTAGTCTATTCTGATGTTTCCGGAATCGGACAAAATACGGTAAAACTTGCCGTTCCCTTTGTGGTATTTGCAGTTTCGTGCTTTTCGGGAATCATTCTTTCAAGGGCGGACAGAAAGTCAAGGTCAGTCGGCGAAGGTCCCGCTTCATATTTCGGGAACCGCTGGTTTTTCCTTGAGACCCTGATCCCGGCTTTGGCTTTTGTGATAGTATCGATAGTGCGCGGCAACATAAGCAATGTGTGCTATGCTTTATTGGCTCTGGCCTGTGCGGCACTGCCGTTTGCGGCTGCGGTAACGGTAAAGAGAATATCCGACTTTTTCGAATCAACCGGATTTGTCTTCGGGACTTTGATGGCCTTCCTCGTTTATATTGCCCTCTAACGCAATTTTCTGTTGACTTTCATGTTCTTCTTGTTGTATTATACGCGGGTGACCGCATGCAACGGGCTCTCTAAACACGCGCGAATTCAGGCGAAAGCTAATGAATCAGGGCGTTGCCTCGGGTGAAGCAGCGAGACTGGAAGAACAGGAGGAAATAATATGTACGCAGTAATTAAGACGGGCGGCAAGCAGTACAAGGTTTCTGTTGACGACGAGATCTTCGTTGAGAAGCTTGAAGGAGAGGCTGGCAGCCAGGTTACTTTCGAGGATGTACTTGCTGTTGCAGACGACAACGGTATCGTAGCTGGCGATGTTAAGGCTACAGTAACCGGTGAGATCGTAAAGCAGGGCAAGAACAAGAAGGTTATCGTCTCTAAGTACAAGGCTAAGAAGGGCTATCGCAGGAAGAATGGCCACAGACAGCCTTACACACGTGTACTTATCAAGGCTATCAACGCGTAATCATTTATGATTTCCGTTATCGTCAACAGGGAAGGCAGCCTTATCCGTGCGATCTACGCAAACGGACACGCGGGATATGCCGAACCGGGACAGGACATCATCTGCAGCGCAGTTTCAACTCTGCTTTATACTGCAGCAAGTGCTTTGGAAGATATTTGCGGTTACGACAGCGAATCATTTTTCAGGATCAGCAATGAGGGCACTGAAGACGTCAACTTAAGGATAACGGTTCCCGAACAGGGAGACGATGAGACTAAGGACCGGGCTCAGGTAATCATGAGGACCTGCGAATTGGGACTTATCGCGATAGCAAGAGATTATAACGATAGTAAGAACAGGTACGTAGAGATCATTCATTCGAGAACACCGGAGGTGTAATTTATGATTAAGTTTAATTTACAGCTCTTCGCTCATAAGAAGGGAATGGGTTCCACCAAGAACGGCCGTGAATCCCAGTCCAAGAGATTAGGTGCGAAGAAAGGCGACGGACAGACCGTTTTAGCCGGTAATATTCTTGTCAGACAGCGCGGAACGAAGATCCATCCCGGCACAAACGTCGGCATCGGTTCTGACGACACCCTTTTCGCTCTTATCGACGGCACCGTCAAGTATGAGCGTATGGGCAAGGACAAGAAGCAGGTAAGCGTTTATCCCGTAGCTTGATCTAAGCTAAGGATTCTTAAGCGGTTTACGAAGAGCAGTCTGTCATTTCATGACGGCTGCTCTCTTTTTTAAGGTATCAGAGATGTTTATCGATCACGCTAAAATCTATGTCAAAGCGGGAGACGGCGGAGCCGGAGCCCTGAGCTTTCACACCGAAAAATACATTACCAACGGCGGACCGGACGGAGGTGACGGCGGCGACGGCGGCAATGTTGTTTTTGTTGCGGCGAAGAACCTTACGAGCCTTCAGAACTTCCGTTTCAAGCACAAGTTCATTGCCGAGAACGGCGTCAAGGGCGGCAACCGCAAGATGTACGGCAGATGCGGCGAAGACCTTGAGATAGGCGTTCCCGTGGGAACCGTGATAAAGAATGCGGATACAGGCGAGCTGATAGCGGACTTTACCGAAGACGGACAGAAGGTCCTTGTCGCTCACGGAGGGAAAGGCGGCCTTGGGAACATGCACTACGCAAATTCCATCCGTCAGGCGCCCCAGTTCGCGACACCGGGAACTCCCGGCGAGGAACTGAACCTTTCGATCGAGCTCAAGCTCATAGCTGACTGCGGTCTCGTCGGATTCCCCAATGCAGGCAAATCAACGCTTCTGTCAGTACTCACGAGGGCTAAGCCGAAGATCGCGGACTATCCGTTTACGACGCTCGAGCCGGTGCTGGGAGTAGTGGCAGTCGATGATTTCTCCTATGTCATCGCTGATATCCCCGGAATAATCGAGGACGCTCATGAGGGAGCGGGCCTTGGTCACGATTTCCTGAGGCACATAGAGCGAACAAGGCTCCTGATCCACGTCGTTGACGTTTCCGAAAGTGAAGGAAGAGACGCAATAGATGATTTCAATGCGATCAACACCGAACTTCGTGAATTCAACGCCGAACTGGCTTCAAGGCCTCAGATAGTCGTCGCCAACAAGTGCGACGCGGCAGAACCCGAAGTTATCGATAAGTTCGTAAAAGCCGTCAGGGAAATGGGATACGAGGACGTTTTCGTTATTTCCGCTGCCGGACGCATCGGACTCAAGGAGCTTTCCGACAAGATCACCGAGATGGTCTCCAAGCTTCCTCCCACCGTTCTTCACGAGGCGGTCAATACCGAGGAGAAGACGTACAAGTTTGAAGATGATAAGAAGAAGTTTGACATCGTGATCGATGCGGAAGGCGTTTATGTCGTCACCGGAGCCTGGATAAAGAAGATCTTTAATTCCACAAACTTCGAGGACACAGAATCCACGAACTTCTTCCAGAGAACGCTTGAAGCAGCGGGCGTATTTGAAGATCTGCGCAAAGCAGGCTGCAAAGAGGGCGATACGGTCAGGATCGAAGATCTGGAATTCGATTACTTCGACTGATGCTTTAGTGCACTAATTTACAAATTGTTCATTTTTCCGTTAAGCTCACGCCTAGATGTTTCTGTACTATCTAGTCATCAAGGTAATCCTTAAAGAGGTTTTGAGTTTGTGTTTGGAGAGGACCGCGGCAGATACCGCGGTTCTTTTTTTGTTGTAATATCCCGCCCCCATGTCGTAAAATTAATATGCTTATTAAGGGAGGGATATATGGAGATTCTTCGTCAGATAATCAACAACAGGATCCTTTGGGTCGGAGTCCTCTCATGGTTCATAGCCCAGATATTCAAGACCATAAATAACGTAATAATCACGGGCAAATTCAGCATCGAACGGCTTTGGGGAGACGGCGGCATGCCGAGCGGACATTCCGCGACAGTTTCTTCCGTGGCGCTTGCTACGGGCCTTTACGAAGGGTTCTCCACGCCGGTCTTCGCGGTTGCTTTCATCCTGGCCATAATCGTTATGCATGACGCTATGAATGTCAGGCTTCAGGCGGGAAAACAGGCCGCGCTGCTCAATGTCCTTGCCGAGACCTTTGAAAAGGTCACGGGAACCGATCTCCCTAATGAAGAGAAATTGAAAGAACTCCTCGGCCACACACCTTTGCAGGTGATCGCCGGCTGCTTATTGGGAATGATAGTCGCATCAGTCTGTTTTATGATTTTCTGAGGTATATCTATGATCTACACGCTCACGCTTAACCCCGCCATCGACGTAACCTACTCATCAGACATCTTCATAAGAGGAGGCGTCAACCGCGTCAAGACTGTAAGACGTGACCCCGGCGGAAAGGGCATCAATGTTTCCAAGACTTTAAGGAACCTTGGTGAAGCCACATGCGCCTGCTTCCTTTCCGGCGGCCCTGCCGGCAGGGAGCTCTATGACATGCTTATCGACTCGGGGATCGAGTGCATCTGCGCTGAGATCGGAACCGGCAATACACGCTCAAACCTTAAGTTCGTAGATACGGAAGGCGTAACCACCGACATCAACGAAGACGGCCCTGCTTTTGATTTTCAGGCATGCGCAGCCATCAGGAAGCACCTTCTTGAAATGGTGACGCCGCAGGACGTTGTGGTCATTTCAGGAAAGATACCGCCGTCTGCGCCTACCGACATTTACAGGACCATAATCAGGGAGATAAGCCACAAAGGCGTAAGGGTCATCCTTGACGCTTCGGGCGATGCGCTCCAGAACGGAATGCGTTCGGTTCCTTTTGCGGTGAAACCTAACGCTTTGGAAGCAGGTATCAACAATGACGTGGAATCAGCCGTAAGAGCCTGCAACAGACTGCTTTCGGTCGGCACATCGATCGCGCTCGTATCTTTGGGAGAAAAAGGCGCCGTCTATTGTGACAGGAACGGAGTCAGGTTGTTCGCAGAAGGCCTGAAGATCGATGCGCGCTGCACTACGGGATGCGGAGATTCAATGACCGCAGGCCTTGCGTACGGGATCTCCATAGATCTTTCACCTGAAGACACGTTAAGGATAGCCTGTGCCTGCGGAACGGCTGCAGCCCTTACTGACGGAACGCAGGCGCCTTCTGCCGGGTCGATAGCCGGTTTTGAGGACAAGATCAGGATAGTTAGACTTTAAGTATTGCCTGGCTGTTGTAACCAACGAACGAATGTTCTAAAATGACTCTATAAGGAGTTCATATGTTTAAACTGGTATCTGATTACAAGCCGTCGGGCGATCAGCCTCAGGCGATTAACGCCCTTGTAAAGGGCATAGAGAGCGGAATGCGCGCCCAAACGCTTCTGGGCGTCACGGGTTCAGGCAAGACATTCACGATGGCGAACGTCATTCAGCGTGTCCAGCGTCCCACGCTCGTCCTTGCACATAACAAGACCCTTGCGGGCCAGTTATATGCGGAGTTCAAGGAACTCTTTCCTGAGAACGCCGTCGAATACTTCATTTCATATTACGATTACTATCAGCCTGAGGCCTATATTGCCGCTTCCGATACTTATATCGAGAAGGATTCCTCGATCAACGACGAGATCGACCGTATGCGCCATGAAGCGACAAAATCGCTTCTCACGCGGGATGACGTTATTATCGTGGCTTCGGTGTCCTGCATCTACGGCATTGGCGAGAAGAGCGACTACATGTCGATGGTACTTAATCTCGAGACGGGCCTTGAGATATCTCCTGACGTCGTGATCGGCCAGCTTATCAACATGCAGTACAACAGAAATGATTTCGCGCCTGAAAGAGGTGCCTTCAGAAGGAAAGGCGACACGATCGACATCTGGACGCCCGATTCAGAGAACACTCTCACGAGGATCAGTTTTTTCGGCGATGAGATCGACAAGATCAGCTACGTTAACAGCATCACCGGAAAGACGGAGTTTACGAAGAACTACGTTGAGATCTTCCCGGCTTCCCACTACGCAACGGGCAGGAAGAAGCTGAACCATGCGATAGAGACCATTGAGATCGAACTTGAGGAAAGACTCAAAGAGCTTAGGGACAAGGGCGACATGATCGCTGCCTACAGGCTTGAGCAGAGGACCAGATATGACATGGACATGCTGCGCGAGACGGGCTTTGTCAAGGGAATAGAAAACTATTCGAGACATATAGCGGGCAGAGAGCCGGGCGAACCTCCGTGCACGCTCCTGGATTTCTTCCCCGATGATTACCTGATGTTCATCGACGAGTCGCATCAGACGATCCCTCAGGTCGGTGCCATGTACAACGGTGACAGGTCAAGGAAGGAGATGCTCGTCCAGTATGGCTTCAGGCTTCCTTCGGCATTTGACAACCGCCCTCTCAAGTTCAACGAGTTCGAGCAGAAGATGGGGCAGACTGTCTTTGTAAGCGCGACTCCCGCCGACTATGAGAAGGAACACAGCGAACAGGTTGTTGAGCAGATGATCAGACCTACAGGACTTCTGGATCCCGAGATCTTCGTCAGGCCCGTTGAAGGCCAGATCGAAGACATCCTTCACGAGCTTTCGGAACAGAAGAAGCGCGGCGACAAGAGCCTCATAATGACGCTTACGAAGAAGATGTCTGAAGACCTTACGGAATTCCTTGAGAAGGAAGGCGTCAGAGTCACGTACCTGCATTCCGACATCAAGGCAGTTGAGAGAATGCAGATCCTGAATAAGCTCCGTAATGATGAGGTTGACGTAATAGTCGGTATCAATCTCCTGAGAGAAGGTATAGACCTTCCGGAAGTTTCTTTGCTGATGATACTCGATGCCGACAAGGAAGGATTCCTCAGATCCGAAAGGTCGCTCATCCAGATAATCGGACGATGCGCCCGTAACGAAAGAGGACGCGTCATCTTATATGCTGACGAGGTAACGGATTCCATGATGAACGCGGTCGGCGAGACCAACAGGAGACGTTCGATCCAGAAGCAGTTCAATGAAGAGCACGGCATAGTCCCGAAGACTATCAAGAAGGCTGTAAGAGACGTATTCGACATAGTTGCGGATTCTGCTGAAAAGTCTTCTTCAAAGTCTTCCGGCGGCAAGCGCGGAGGTATCGATCCCGCACGCCTCATCAACGAAGGCGTTTCGAGCGGTACTGCAGAAGAGAATGAGAAGATGATCGAGCGTCTGACCGTCGAGATGACCAATGCTGCCAAGAATCTTGAATTCGAGAAAGCGGCTGAGATCAGGGACATCATAATCGAACTCAAGGGGAAGAAATAATGGGCAGCTTTTGTCATTTGCATCTTCATACCGAATACAGTCTTCTCGACGGAGCGATAAGGATCTCCGAGCTTGCAGAACGGCTTAAGGAAATGGGTATGACCTCGTGCGCCATAACGGATCACGGAGTCATGTACGGTGCAGTGTCTTTCTATAAGGCAATGGAAGCGGCCGGTATCCATCCGGTTATCGGATGCGAGGTCTATGTGGCGCCCGCTTCGCGTTTTGATAAGGATCCCGCTTCCTATCAGCATGAGAGGTATTATCACCATCTGATACTCCTCGCGAAGGACAACACCGGCCTGGTCCATTTGAACAAGCTTGTTTCAGCGGGTTTTATCGATGGCTTTTACAGGCGGCCGAGGATCGACGAGGAGCTTCTTGAAAAGTATCACGAAGGTCTTATCTGCCTTTCCGGATGCGTGGCGGGAAAACTCCCGGGGCTTATCCTTGCGGGTGATTTTGAAGCAGCGAAGAAATGCGCGAAAAAGTATGACGAACTTTTCGGCAGGGGAAACTACTATCTCGAGATCCAGGCGAATACGACTGCCGAACAGGCTACGGTTAATTCCGCTCTGATAAGGCTTTCGCGTGAGACCGGGATCCCTCTTGCCGCGACCAATGACTGCCATTATCTGAAACAGGAAGACGCGGAGGCTCAGGACATACTCTTGTGCATCTCTACTGCGGCGAGGATCGATGACGAGAACAGGATGAAGATGTCCTGCAACGAGTTTTACGTTAAGTCAGAGACTGAGATGAGACGGTTCTTTTCAGAGGTTCCTGATGCGATCGAGAACACCGGTAAGATCGCGGAGATGTGCAATGCATCTTACGATTTTTCCACCATCCATCTTCCGGTATACGAAGTTCCCGAAGGATACAAAGGCCATGAGGATTATCTTTCCGAACTGACTTATAAAGGCCTTGAGAAGCGCTTTGGCGTTACTCCGCCGACAGGTGACAAGGAAGACTACTATAAGCGTGCAGAATATGAGCTTTCCGTTATCAACAGCATGGGCTATACGGATTATTACCTGATAGTATGGGACTTCATCAATTTCGCCAAGACACATGAAGTAACTGTCGGACCGGGCAGAGGTTCAGGCGCAGGTTCGCTTGTTGCTTATGCGATCGGAATTACAGACATCGATCCGATCAAATACGGACTTGTCTTTGAAAGATTCCTCAATTCCGAGCGTGTCTCGATGCCTGACTTCGACGTCGATTTCAACGATGAGAGAAGACAGATCGCGATCGACTATGTAACGCGGAAATACGGTCAGGAAAGGGTTGCCCATGTCATTACTTTCGGTACTCTTGCGGCCCGACAGGCGGTAAAGGACGTTGCAAGGGTTCTCAACATGCCTATTGCGCAGAGCAACAAGATAACGAAGATGATCCCGTTTTCTCCCGGAATGACTTTGAAGCAGGCCCTCGAGATAAGCACCGAGTTCCGTGAATGCTACGAAACCGATCCGGAAGCAAGAAAGGTCATAGACATGGCCATGAGGATAGAAGGGCTTCCGAGGAACTCCGGAACGCATGCCGCGGGCATCGTTATCTCAGGTACTGATATTACTGACATTGCACCTTTGTCCGTAAATGACGACACCGTTGTTGAACAGTTTGCGAAGGCAGACGTTGAAAGCATCGGATTGCTCAAGTTCGACTTTTTGGGACTTCGTACGCTTACCGTTCTTCAGGAGGCAAGAGACCTTGTCAGACAGAACCACGGGATAGACATCGAACTTGAGAGGATCCCTCTTGATGATCCAAACGTATTCAAGATGATAAGCAGGGGAGACACGGTCGGAGTGTTCCAGCTTGAAAGCCGCGGCATGACTTCGTTCATGAAGCAGCTTGAACCCGAGAGCCTGGAAGACATCATCGCAGGTATTTCGCTATACAGACCCGGACCGATGGACCAGATCCCGAAGTATGTTGACTGCAAGCATAACCCTTCGCACATTACCTACGATCACCCGCTTCTTGAACCGATCCTTAACGTCACCTACGGATGCGCGATCTATCAGGAGCAGGTAATGCAGATAGTCAGGGATCTTGCGGGTTTCTCAATGGGACAGTCCGATAACATCCGCCGCGCGATGAGCAAGAAAAAGAAGTCGATTATGGAGAACTACAGACAGCTCTTCATGTACGGCGGAACGGATGACAAGGGAAGACAGATCGACGGTGCGGTCAAACGCGGCGTTCCCGAGAACGTTGCCGCCAAGATCTTTGATGACGTTGCAGGTTTCGCCGGATATGCGTTCAATAAGTCACACGCTGCATGCTATGCGGTCGTCGGTTATTGGACAGCTTTTTTCAAGTACTATTACCCGACGGAATTCATGGCGGCCAACATCAATTCGTTCAGGACGGAACTTGCACAGGCTTCGCATTACATCAGCTGCTGCGCGGAAATGGGAATAGAGGTCCTTCCTCCTGATATCAACAAGAGCCGTGAGAAGTTCACGACAGAAGGCGACAGGAAGATAAGGTTCGGTATGTCCACCGTCAAGAACGTCGGCGAAAATGCGGTCCTGGATATACTCTCCGACAGGGATAAGAACGGGCCTTACAAGACGTTTGACGATTTTGTCGTCAGGGCTTCCAAGATAGGCGTTAAGCGAAATGTCGCCGAATCACTGATCCTTGCTTCCTGCCTTGACTGTTTCGGGCTTACAAGAGCTCAGATGGTCGCATGCGTTCAGACTGAACTTGAAAAGCTCTCGCAGACGGCGAACCGGAATATTGAAGGACAGCTTTCACTGTTTGACCTCGGAGGCGACGTTGGAAACGATACGGGAATATTCATTCCCGATATCCCTGAATATCCTCAGGAAACGAAGCTCGGATATGAAAAGGAAATGGTCGGCATCTACATTTCAGGTAATCCTTTGGCTCCGTATCACGACATAATATCCGAACTTATTACTTTTGATACTGCTGAGGCGGAAAGCATCACGGAACTGCAGGGAGCGGATGCGATAGACGACAACCGCGAGGTGGTAATGTGCGGAATGGTTACCTCAAAGAAGACCGGTTACACGAAGAAAAAGACGATGATCTCAACGATCGGCTGCGAAGATATGACCGGACGTTTTGAGGTAATGCTATACGGAAAGAGCTTTGACACTTTCAACAGGATAGTTGAGAAGAACAAACCTTACATATTCATCGGCAGAAGACAGATGAGGGAGGACAGCGGGCTTACGATGTTCGCCGATGCCTGTTACCTGCTTTCAAAGGATACCGATGTCGTATCGGCGGTAAAGAGTGACCGAGCATATTTGGCTGCGGTAAAAGAGTCGGGCGGAAGAAGGGTTCCTGAAAACAAAGAACCTGCCGTGCCTGAGAAGAAAGAACCTGCCGCTGATGTACCTGTTGAAAGCGGAAATACCGGTGAAAGGCCGCCTCAGGTATTACGGATCAGTTATTCGGGGAATCCCGGCTCAGAAGGTTTTAACAGATTGTTAAATTTCCTTGCGTATTTCCACGGGAACCTTCCTGTTGAAGTAAGATTTATATCGGACGGAAGCATAGCGAGACTTGATCCCGTTTGCGACATCATGTTTGATGATGACGTTATCGCGAAGTTGGAAGAACTGGTCGGAAACGGGAATACGGAGATCATCCGGGAGGATTAGGTTTATGGCTGAAAACGATTACGCGAGACTTAACGAGATCATCAGGGAATGCAGTCACATTGCGTTCTTTGGCGGGGCCGGAGTGTCCACGGAGAGCGGGATCCCTGATTTCAGGAGCAAGGACGGACTTTATAACCAGCATGACGTTAAGTTCGACAGATATTCGCCCGAGTATCTGCTCAGCATCGACTGCCTTGTTGACCATCCTGATGTCTTCTATGAGTTCTACAGGCAAAAACTTGATACCAAGGACATAATGCCGAACAGGGCACATTATAAGCTTGCCGAGATGGAGAAGGCAGGAAAGCTTGACGGTATCATCACACAGAACATCGACGGCCTTCATCAGCGTGCGGGAAGCAAGAATGTTCAGGAAATTCACGGTTCCACTCTCCGCAATTACTGCATGAAGTGTCACGAGCCGTATCCATCTGATTTCATTTTCAAGAGCAAGGGACCGATCCCGAAATGCCCTAAGTGCGGCGGGATGGTGAGACCCGACGTTACCTTGTACGGCGAGGGACTTCCCCAAACTGCCTGGATCGAATCCAAAAGGCTCATTTACCGCGCCGAATGCCTCATTATCGGAGGTACTTCGCTGGTCGTGCAGCCTGCCGCATCACTCGCCTATGATTTCCCGGGCAAATACCTGGTAATCATCAACAGGGATAAGACTGCGGCTGACAGGAATGCAACGCTCGTATTCCATGAAAGTATAAGTAAAGTCTTAGATACGATTGAACTTGGTGTATAATCTATCTGTTATTTTTGAATTTCGGAGGACTTTTTTATGGGCCGACTTTTATATGATGAGAGCAATCTCCCGGAAATAAGCACGCTTAAGGCTGCTAACTACGATATCGTTGACAAGAATACCGTCGAGCCCGTAAAGCGCGTCGGCGTTCTTACGAGCGGCGGTGACGCTCCCGGAATGAATGCGGCCATAAGAGCCGTCGTAAGAGCAGGCATCAATGCCGGCTTTGAGATGTACGGCGTTACCAGAGGCTATCACGGTCTTTGGAAGGGCGAGATCAAGGAACTTGACGGAAGATCCGTATCTGAGACACTCCAGCGCGGCGGAACTTTCCTCATGACGGCAAGATCTCAGACCTTCATGACTGACCAGGGCGTTCTCAAGGGCGCCAGGATGATGGAAGCCTATGAACTCGACGCTTTGATCGTAATCGGCGGTGACGGTTCCTATAAGGGTGCAAGAGCTCTTGCAAGGATTGGAATGCCCGTAATCGGCATGCCCGGAACGATAGACAACGATATCGCGTCCACTGAATATACTATCGGATACGATACGGCAATGAACACCGCAATGCAGTGCATCGATAAGCTCAGAGACACTGCTTCGTCCCATGAGCGCTGCAGCGTTATCGAGGTAATGGGAAGACATGCGGGATGGATCGCTCTTAACGTAGGCATCGCCACAGGTGCTGAGAGCATACTTATCCCTGAGGTTCCTTACGATTTCAACAGGGATGTCTTAAGAGTCATCCTCGACGGTCGCAATACCGGTAAGAAGCACTATATCGTTATCGTAGCTGAAGGTGTCGGCCATGCTGAAGCCATCGCGAAGCAGATTGAAGAGGCTACCGGCATCGAAGCGCGTCCTACGATCCTCGGACACCTGCAGAGAGGCGGTTCTCCGACGCTCAGGGACAGGACGATGGCAAGCCTTATGGGAATCAAGGCTATCGACTGCCTTATTGAGAAGAGATTCAACAGGCTTGTGGTCATGAAGAACGGCGAGATCACTGACGTCGATATCGAGGAAGGTCTTGAAATGAGCAAGACCATCTCGCCTGAAACTATCGCGAACATCAAGAGACTCGGCTGATACGGTTTGGTCCGTAAAACAAAACTGATCGAAAGGACGGCAAAATGCCGCCATATATCATATGTACGAATATCTGACGACAGATGAAGACCTTGAACGCCGCATGATACGCGGGCGCGTACTGTCTGTCCTTGAGTTCAACAAGATACGCGACAAGGTTACTTCAAAGGCCAGGACGGCATACGGCAAGAAGATCTGCTCTGAGATGACGCCCTGCACCGATTTCAATTATGTGGAAGAGAATCTTTCGTGGACCTCGGAGGCCATGACCCACATAATGAGGTTCGGCTGCCTTCCGCTCGGAGGATTCCGTGATCTCACGGAATCTCTGTCTTATGCTGAAGCCGGCGGCACGCTTTCCTGTGCGCAGCTTCTTTCCGCGGCGTCTTTCCTGAGAAGCAGCGAAGAGGTTAAGAGCGCTCTTTCAAAAGCGCGTTCTGCAGGTTCTCCGTTTGTCGATGAGACCGAACCTCACATAGTCAAGGCTATCGAGGAGACCGGAACTGACGACAGGCTCCTTAAAGCCATAGATGAAGCCATATTGGGAGATAACGAAGTCTCGGACCGCGCGAGCAGGACTTTGGCTGAGATCAGGCGTGAAAAGAAGAAAACGGTATCCGGCATAAGATCCCTTCTCGAAAGGGTTATCGAAAACAGCTCGGATATGCTCCAGGAGAGCATAATCACGATCCGTGAGGGCAGATACTGCATCCCCGTCAAAGCCGATTTCAAGGGAAGGATCCCGGGAATCGTTCACGGTGCTTCTTCTACCGGCCAGACGCTTTTCGTCGAGCCGATGAGCGTTGTTGAGGCAAATAACAAGATATCCGAACTGAATGCCCAGGAAGAAGCCGAGATCCAAAGGATCCTTGGTGCGCTTACCTCGGATTTCCTGGAGGACAAGGATATCTTCGTTAACAACATCGGGCTTGTAGGCAGGCTTGATTACGCTTTTGCCAAAGGCGAATACGGGGTTGAAACGGAAAGCACCTGCGCGAAGCTGAACCTGGAAGGGATCATCTCGCTCAGAAAAGCCAGACACCCGCTTATTGATAAGGACAAGGTCGTTCCGGTCGACATAAACATAGGCGAAAAATATAACACATTGGTCGTTACGGGACCCAATACAGGCGGTAAGACGGTCTCTTTGAAGACTTGCGGCCTGCTTGCGCTGATGGCCATGTCAGGACTTGCAATTCCCGCGGCAGACGGCAGCGAAGTTTGCGTTTATGACAGGGTGCTTGCTGACATCGGAGATGAACAGAGCATAGAGCAGAGCCTTTCAACTTTCTCTGCACACATTTCAAATATCGTATTCATCCTTAAGAACATCAGGGGAAGGTCCCTGGTGCTCCTGGACGAGCTCGGTTCCGGTACCGATCCCGCAGAGGGCGCAGCGCTCGCAGTCGCGATCATAGACGAACTGCGTTCGAAGAACTGCATCACGATGGCCACGACTCACTATAAGGAACTCAAGAGCTATGCGGTCGAGACAGAAGGAGTAATGAATGCTTCGTGTGAATTCGATACTTCTACGCTTGCACCGACTTACAGGCTCATCATAGGAAGACCGGGATCGTCCAATGCGTTCGTTATATCAAAGAGATTGGGCATTCCTGCACGCGTACTTGAAAATGCCAAGAACAACCTTTCTACCGAAGAGATCTCGTATGAGACGCTCCTCACGAAGGCTGAGCAGGATGCAAAGGCCGCTGCTGACGCTCTCAAGGAAAACGAGAAACTGAAGGCGGAGCTTTCGGAGGCCGTAAAGGCGCTTGAAGATGAGAAGAAGGCTCTCAAGCAGTCAAAGACCAAGATCCTGAATGATTCGAAGAGCGAGCAGAAGAAGCTCCTTGAAGAGCGCGAAAAAGAGATCGATGAGATGATCCGCGATTTCCGCAAGAAGAGCCGCACGATGGACAGGCAGGAAACCCTGGCCGAGATGGAGAAGATCAGAAGACGTCTGCGTGCGGGTATTGATGACCTGACTGATGATTCAGAAGATGAATCCGCTCCTGAAGCCGCGATGAGCGGTGACCCCGTAAAGAACGTGGTGGCAGGCGAACTGTATTACGTTCCGTCTTTCAACGTAACGGGAGTTGCGCAGTCTGAAGTTTCGAACAGCGGCAGGGTCAAGATCCTCGTCGGTTCGATGTCTTACACGGTCAAAGTTTCCGACCTGCGCATGCCGACAAGAGAGCAGCGCGGAGCATTCCAGGGCAGCAAGAAGAACGACCGTGCAAAAAAAGGTCCTTCAAACCTGGCAAAAGCTAGATTCGAGGCTTCGGTTAAGACGAGGCCGGAGATCATGCTCATAGGAATGACAACGGCAGAGGCTGAGTCGGCTCTTATCAGGTATCTTGAGAACTGTTCGATGTCAGGGATCAAGGAGATAAGGATCGTTCACGGAAAGGGAACGGGCGCTCTGAGAATGTGCGTTCAGGATGTACTTGCGAGAGATGACAGGGTCGAATCTTACCGCGGCGGTGAGCAGGGTGAGGGAGACAGCGGCGTCACGATCGCAAAACTCAGATGATCAGGTGAATTATGGCTGAAAACAATTTGGAAGAGAACATTGAGATCAAAGAAAACACGGCGCCTGTAACGGACGGCAAAAAGAAGCATATGGGATACTTTTTCATTGCGTTCATTCCGTTTGCGATCATGATGGCGCTCCAGACGGCTGCAATGATCCCGGGGATGATATTAACGGTGGCCGAACTGTCAAAGAGCGGCCAGAATTATGATGTCACGTTTCTGATGAAGACCTTCAATGAGAAGTATGCCATTTATTGTTATATGGCATATTGCGTGGTCGCCATAACGATATTCCTCATCTGGTATCTGAAGAGCTTTGTCAAAAAAGGTCCTAAGATATCATACAAAAAAGCATTGGGCGTAAAGCCCGTCATTCTTACGCTTGCCATAATGCTCTGCCTTTATTTCACGGTAAACGGGGCGTTTATTGCAGCAAACAAACTGTTTCCCGAAGTGATGAAAAAATATGCTGAACTGATGGAACTCTCTTCGCTTGGTTCAAACATGTGGATAACCGTGCTCTACGGCATACTTTTGGGTCCCGTTGCCGAGGAACTCTGCTACAGGGGCCTTGTGTTCGGGTATCTGGAGAAATCAAACGTCAGCATCAGGATCGTAATCGTTGTCCAGGCAGCTCTGTTCGGAATAATGCACGCCAATCTCGTGCAGGGATTGTATGCATTCGCGCTTGGAGTACTTTTCGGATATTTGAGATACAAATACAAGACGCTGCTGCTTATGATCGGAGCTCACATGCTTTTTAATTTCTCCGGCACGATCGTGGCCGTTAAGATGGAAAATTCAGGTCTTACCGATACCATGAACATGGTTCTGGGAGCAGTCGCTGCAATTTTAGTTGCTGTATTCATAATACTGATCGCAAAAGACAAGCGTTCCTGTTATGTGCAGGAAGAGACTATATGATCGCCTGGATCACAGAAAACATAATCACTATAGCCGTCTGTCTCGTGATAGCGGTTTTTGCATCGCTGGCCCTGATAAGCATGTTAAAGAACCGTAAGAAGGGCGGAAAATGCTCCTGCGGATGTGATGGCTGCGCTTATTCCGGCAGCTGCGGCGAAGCAGGCAAAAGATCCCTCGAAAAAACAAACTGATACTTTGATATTCAAATTTGTGGTAAACGGCCTGTTAGTGTAAAATATCAGAAATGATATTAACGGGGGATTTACGAGTGAAAAGCGAAGAAGAAGTAATGTCTGAAGCGCTTGTGCGTATTTTTGAGAACGTGGTCCTTACGGAGGAAAAATCTCTTCAGGCAGGCTATTTTTCAGACTTGTCGATTGCCGAAATGCATACTCTCACGGCGATCGGTCCCTATGAATCAAGAACCATGACAAAGACTGCCGAGGATCTCGGGATCACCACGGGAACGCTCACGGTAGCGATCGACAGGCTCGTCAAAAAAGGTTACGTTATCAGACAAAGAGATACTAACGACAAACGTGTCGTAAGGATAAGCCTCACAAGGAACGGCAAACTTGCATGCAGAATGAACAGCAAGTTCCACAGGGTTCTCGCAAAGCATATCCTGAGCGGTTACAACGAAGAGGACAGAAAGCATCTGCTTGCTCTGGTCAATGAGGTTGACGTTTATGTTGCCCAGCAGCTCAGAAGATATGACGGTGCGGTCAATGTCAGAAAGACGGCCATGGAGGTCGCCAAGGACAGCAAGAAGGAGAACGAGTGATCATGGGAGATTCCGCAAATACTGATTCCAGGCGCGAACAGATCTATAACGAGGTCATACGCATTCTGAGTACTGACCTTGAGGTCTCCGCAGATGAGATAGCAAACGATACGATACTTAATACAGAGCTTCCTTTCGATTCACTCCAGCTTTACGAGTTTGTCATCGATCTTGAAGAAGCCTTTAACATCAAGCTTCCGGATGAGATGCTCGATCAGATGAAGACGGTGGATGATATTGTCAGCCTGATAATCAGGCTTACAGAAGGAAAATGAAGGGCTACGGCAGGAAAGTCTTTATAGTCAACAGCAGGGCGGATGCGCGCGGAATGGAAAGATTCAAGGCGGCGACCGCGCTGTTTGGTGAAGAGAGCCTGAAAGAATGTGAGATCCGTTATACAGAACACGCGGGACACGCTTCCGAGATAGCTTCCGAGATATTGAAAGAAGATGACGGCAACACGCTCGTTATTGCATGCGGCGGTGACGGAACTGTCCATGAAGTCGCAAACGTGCTTGCGGGCAGCACCCTTCCGATGGCGATAATCCCTTTGGGAACAGGAAACGATTTCGCAAGATCCGTCATGGATGAGAATCACCGCGGCGACTGTGAATACTGCGTCAGCGAGATCACCAAGAACGATTACGTTGTCAGGCCCATCGACCTGATCAAAGTCGAGTCCTTTGACGCCAGGGGCAATCTGATACCCGAGAGTTCTGCCTGGTGCAACAACGTAGCTTCGATCGGCCTTGACACGGAAGTCCAGCTCAGGGCCAAGAGCAGGGTCTTAAGGCACCCTAAATCCGCATTCATCCGTAAGACTTCGTACCCGATATCGGCAATTGGAGCTCTTTTCGGCAACAGGAAATTCGAGTTCAGGTTCGAATGCGCAAGAGGAAGCGACGTACCTGAAACGTCCGGGAAGGACGGATATACGCTTATCAGCATCTGCAACGGATCTTATTACGGCAGCGGTTTTTGTCCCGCTCCCAAGGCGTCTGTGAAAGACGGCCTTTTAGACGTCTGCGCGATAGACAACGTAAGCCTTCCGAGGGCTTTGTATCTGATATCCAAATACAAAAAGGGCCTTCATGAGGGGAAGAACGGCATCGACTGCTTCAGGACCACCGAGATTACGGTTGAGGCAACAGGATACCGTGATCTTAACGGAAATTACGACGGTGAGGACTTTTCCGGCCGTAAAGTGAAGTTCACGTGCGTAAGGGGTGCGCTGAATCTTGCATTTTACGATTGATTTTTTCTTCTTATGCTATAATTATATTTTAATAAAGCAATAAGAAGGCCAATCCTTTGACTATATCTGATTCTGACATATTGAAGAATTACGGCGCATTTGGCGTCGGCGGACGTGTGCTCGCGCTTGCTTCCGAGGCGGAGGCGGCGGTTTCTGATGCATACGAAAACATCAGGGACATCGTAACCTTTAACGAACTCAAGGTTCTTGACGCTTTTAGGCAGGAAAAGTTTTCCGATGTCCATATGGGACAGACCACCGGCTACGGCTATGACGATATCGGCAGGGAGAAGATCGAGAGTATCTTTGCCCGTGTTTTTGGCGCTGAGAAGGCTTATGTAAGGCTTCAGATAAGTTCCGGCACGCAGGCGATAGCCGCTATGCTATGGGCTGTATTAAGACCCGGAGACGAGATGCTGTCGGTTACCGGAAGACCTTACGACACACTCATGTCTACGATAGGAATCGGCACCGGTGCAAACGACATGTCGCTTGTTTCCTACGGCATCAGCTATAAGGAAGTAGACCTCAAACCGTCCGGCGAACCGGATCTTGAGGCGGTAAAGGCTTCTATGACCGATAAGACCAAGATGGTATTCATCCAGAAATCCAGAGGCTATACGGGCAGAAGGGCGCTTTTGAACAGTGACATTAAGAAGATCGCTGATTTCGTTAAGCAGATTAAGCCTGACGTTATCGTTGCCGTTGACAACTGCTACGGCGAGTTTACTGAGAAGACTGAACCTACACAAAATGGCGCGGACATTATCGCGGGCTCTCTCATAAAGAATCCGGGCGGCGGGATCTGCAAGACCGGCGGTTATATCGCAGGCAGGGCTGACCTTGTCGAAAATGCCGCAAGACACCTTACGACTGCAGGATTAGGAAGCGAAGTCGGACCTACGCTCGGACTTAACGGCATGATCGCAAGAGGCCTGTTTACGGCTCCTCAGTGCGTTGGAGAGTGCCTTGCAGGTGCTGTCTTCGCAGCCAAGTTGTTTGAGCTTGCAGGATATGTTACTAGTCCTTCGGCGGAAGAACCGAGGGGCGACATCGTTCAGACTCTTACTTTCGGAGAGCCTGAGAAAATGAAGAAGTTTGTCGGCGCGATACAGTCATGCGCGCCTGTTGATTCGTTTGTAACTCCTGAACCCTGGGATATGCCGGGATATCAGGATCAGGTGATCATGGCGGCAGGAGCCTTTGTACAGGGAGCTACTACTGAACTTTCGTGCGACGGCCCGATGAAGCCGCCTTATATCGCATATATGCAGGGAGGGCTTGCCAGAGAGCAGGTCAAACTTGCGTGCATGCTCGCGCTGGAGGATTGATCTGTGGCTAAATCCAGACCTGGACATAATTCTCCGCAGGGTAACGGAAAGAAAAACGGCAATCAGGGGAACGTGAACCGTCCCGCCGGCAAGCCTGTCCGCAGTCAGGGCGCCAATGCTCCCGTAACGGGCGGCAAGAGGCCTGCGGGTGCTCAGCAGAGGCCTCAGGGCACGCAGATACAGGGCGCGAAAGGTCCTGCTCCTGCTGCCATGCCTTCCGGCAATCAGGCAAGACCTCAGGCCGGAATGAAGCCTTCGAACAGAAACGTTCAGATGAACGGCAAAAAGCGCGTGAATCCCGCTAACGGACAGGCTCCTGTTCCGCAGGGAAACACCCTGCAGAGAAAACCTGTTCAGCAGGGAAATGCGGTTCCTCAGCAGAAAAGACCCGTTCAGCCGGTAAATAAGAATGCCGTACAAAACGGTAATGTTAAGCCGTCCAAAGTTTCACGCGATAACCGCAAAAAGAAACAGAAGATGCCCGGACACGGCGTTTCAAAGCAGGATCCTGTAAAGAAGAGCAATCTTCCTTATCCCGAGGACTATGTTGCTAAAAAGGATACGCCCGTTAATATTCCGGTTCAGGGAAAAGACGGCAAGGTCAGGCGCAAGCTTACTCCGGAAGAAAAAAGAAAGAGATACGAAAAACTTGCCGAGCTTGAGCAGGCAAAGATCGAAGGCAAGTCTGCCGAGCGTAAGAACCCTTCACAGAAGGGCGCCCAGAACCGTGCAGCCAAGAACGGCATCCTGGGCCTGATAGTCGTTGCCGCGGGCTTGCTGGTCCTTACTTTTGTAGTTCACCATTTGTATGACTACATCGCAGAAAAGCCTCGTTTCGCGTTTGTTACGATGGGTACCGTCGAGCACTCTATCGGTGCGAAGGCGCTCGTCGTCCGCGACGAGGTCGTTATTAGCTCCGCAAAGGCGGGTGACCTGGTAACGCAGATCACTGAAGGTTCCAGAGTCGCAAAGGACCAGGCTCTCGCAATGGTCGTTCCCGATTCGATGAAATCTGTCGTAACCGATCTGCGCAACGTTCAGGCTCAGATCTCAGACGTTCAGCAGGAACTCATCCTGAGCGGTGATGTGCCTGAAGCTGACGCCATTTACAGAAGATACAACGTCAATCTGTCTTCGCTCATGGATTCGGTAAGATTTGATGCCATGAACGGAAACCTGACTAACGCGGCTACTTACGGAGCATCGCTCAACGTTGTCATTGAAGAGCGTGAAGATGAGATGTCCAAGATATCCTTCAATGACGACAGACTTAAGATCCTCCGCGATGATGAAAAACTCTATTCGTCGCAGCTCCAGCGTGACGCTACCGTGATCAACGCCAACAAGCCCGGAATCGTTTCTTTCAGACTTGACGGCAATGAGGGCGCTATCGAGTATTCGCAGTTCCTGAACATGCCTCTTAATGACATCAGGAAGCTTATAAACGATTCTAAGGGCGCAATAACTTCAGATCTTTACGTCAAAGAAGGAAAGGGAGCCGTTAGGATCGCGCAGAACGAAAGCCAGTATCTGACCGTAAACCTTTCCAAGAATGATGCGGCAATGTCCGATTTCGCTGTCGGTACAAAGCACGACATCAACGTAAGATCCGAAGGCATCACGATCGACGATTGTGAGGTCGTACGCTGCGAGGAAGACTCTTCCGGAATGCTCATCACGTTCAAGACCGCAAGGGCCGTAGAATCGCTTCTGGACCGCCGTACGGTCGAGATCGAGATCGTAATTACCGAATCGAGCGGAATGAGGGCTTCGATCGCAAGCCTCGTGGACGTTGATTACGCCCCGAAGGGCACTTCGGCATTCGCGGTCTATATTGCTCCAAATAAGGGTGCTTCAGTAACCTCGTTTGAAAACGGCAGTCTCTTCAACGTTAACGTTTTGCCTGTAGCGGGCAAGGCTGACGAGAACGGTCAGGTTCCTAAGAGGAATCCGATCAACATTGCAGGCTGTACGGTTATCCGTACGGAGACTTTGAGTGATGGCGGCTTCATCGTTGCGTTTACTACTCCGAATGAGTTTGGCGATCTTCTGAGACTTTCAAGGCTCGCTCCTGACGGCTTTGCCGCAGCATTCGTCAATTCTTCTTCCGGACTCGGAGCGACTATCGACGTCGGTGTAAACAAGACCACGGGTAAACTCAACAGCGACGTCATATTTACAAAGTATTCGGGAATCGCTTCTCTTTATACGAATAATCAGGGATTTGTCGAGCCTGTCAGAGTCATCCTTCTGGATAATGACCGTGAGTTCGCGATCATTGACAGAGCGGGCGTATCCAAGGTCCCTGATCTCAACACTGTAATTATCACCAACCCGAAGACTGTTAAGCCGGGAGACAAGGTCGACTGATATGCAATACGATTTCGATAATGAGCTTTTGGAAAAACTCAGTGAAAACATAGCCAAGGTCAGAGCTGATATCAGATCATGCTGCATCGCGGCAGGAAGGGATCCGGAAGAGATCACTCTGATCGGTGTCTCAAAAGTCTTTCCCGTTGAATATGCGGAAGCGGCAGTCGCGGCAGGTCTTAAAGATCTTGGTGAGAACCGTGTCCAGGAACTGATGCCCAAGATCGAGAGATTCTCTTCTCTTGACCTTGATGTCAACTGGCATCTTATCGGTACATTACAAAAGAATAAAGTCAAATACGTAATAGGAAAGACAAAGCTTATCCATTCCGTAAATACCGTTGAGCTTGCAGAAGAGATATCCAGGCGCTCTGTCGGTAACAATGTTACAACCCGCATTCTTCTCCAGGCAAACGTGTCGGGCGAAGAGAGCAAGCACGGCTTTGCTCCGCATGAATTAAAGCCTGCTTTGGATAATGTAATGGACATGCCCGGGATCGAAGTTTGCGGCCTTATGACAATGGCTCCCATTGAGACATATGAAGGGGAGGCCAGAGAAGTATTCGCGCGCACGCGCGTAATATTTGACGATCTTGCTTCGTATGTGAAAAGCGACAGCTGGAAGATACTTTCAATGGGTATGAGCCAGGATTACAAGAGTGCAATCCTTGAAGGATCTACGCATATAAGAGTCGGTACGGCTATATTCGGTGACCGTTCAAAATATACCCCTGTGTAACATTGATACACTCAAATATCAGGTTTTTGTGACAGGCGTGTAACAAAACCCGTTCTACGGTTACCTTCTTGTGTCATGTTGCCCAAATCTATTGAACTCAAATCAGTAGTTCGGTAATCTCCAAATATGTTTTACGAAAGTCCTTGGTCGGGCGAAATTTTAAGGAGGAAAACACATGGGTAATTTTAACATTAAAGAATTCTTCGGCGGAATGTTCTCACCTGTTCCTGCACAGGACGATATGATGGAAGAGAACTACTATGAGGATGAGAGCGGCTACATCGATGAGCCTGAAGAATCTTATGTAGAGGAAGCAGTTGTAGAAGAGCAGCCTTACGTTGCAGAGCCTCGTTCTTATGTTCAGGAGCAGCCTGCAGTTACAACTCCTGTAGTTCAGCAGAACGCTACAGTCATCATGCTCACACCTTATGACATCAGAACAAGCCAGGTTGTTTGCGATCATATCCGTGACGGCCACATCGTAATCTGCAACCTCACCAACACAGATAAGAATCAGCGTGTTGTTGACTATATCTCCGGCGGCGTTTATGCACTCGGCGGAAGAGTTGAGCCTACACCTGTTAAGACAACATTCGTCTGCACACCTAAGTCCGTTCAGCTCGTTATCGAGAATTCCGATGCAGCTGAGCAGGGAACAAAGGTTTCTGCTCTCTGATAACTAAGTAACCGAAACTTGAAGGGCAACGAGAGATCGTTGCCCTTTTTCTTTGCCCCGAAGTAATTACTATATGCCTGAAGATATTGTATAATTTTGATATTCAGGTAAAGGGGTAATATGTTATGACATCAGAAGAAAGAGATTATTTATTTGACCAGGCCATTGCGCTCTCCGGTATTCTTGAAAAAGAGTGTGTTGAACTTCTCGGCATGATGGAGAATATAGATGACCGTGTTGCGATCTCGAGAGAAATATCAAAACTTGAGGCTGAAGGTGATGATTTATTCCATACGACAACAGAGCGCCTTCAGAAGATCGAGCTTGAGCCCGATATACGCTTAAGGATATTCCAGATGATACGTCACATTGAAGATATTACAGACATGGTCGATGAGCTTAGCAAGACTATTGTGAGATACAACATGCGTACCGTTACAAACGGCTTCAAGGCAAGCGTAAACAGCATCAATGCAGCCGTAACGAAGCTTATCGTTCTTATCAACGCGATGCGTGAATATCAGCCTGAGCTCAAAGAGCAGTTTACGAAGACTGTAAATGCTTTTGACGCGTTCAAGGTTGATTACGAAAAGATGTATGACGTGCTCATTTTCGAGCTGTTTTCCAAGCCTCATGATGTAGTTGACATCATCAGATGCAAGGCCGTATATGATGCGATCAGAGACATATTTGAAGCATTCGAAGTGAGTGCTGATGATGCATATAAATACGTAATTTCAAAGGGTTGATCCATATTCCGCATTCAGTCTGATACAGATTAATTGTCAGAGGGGAGACGCTTATGGCAGAGAAGAGATTAAATATCGGTTTGCTGATCGATGATTTCGATCACTATTTTTCGAGTCAGGCCTGTAAAGGCGCAGAATTGGCCGCTAAGGCGCTTGACGCTAATCTCTTTATATTTCCCGGTCATTATGTCGGCACGCCCGACAGCATGTATTCTGACAAGGAATTCGAGTATCAGTACAACACGATCTTTGATCTTCCTACAGAAAACAATGTTGATATCTTATATGTGGTCCTCGGAACGATCTGTACGAGGGCTGACATGGAGATGCAGAAGAAATTCATTAAATCCCTTCCGAATGTTCCGGTCGTATGTCTGTTTTCCAATTACGAAAGCCTTCCTTCCGTAACTTTCGACAATAAGACAGGTCTTGAAGATGCCATTGAACATCTTATTGAAAAGCACGGTGCGCGTGAGATCGGTTATGTTTCAGGCCCGATCACTAATCAGGATGCGAGAGAGCGTCTTGGTGTGTTTACGAATGTAATGAACAAGTATGGCTATTCCGCCGGCAAGGAAAAGATCGCATTTGGCGACTTTACTGAAAACAGCGCGGAGCAGGTTAACAAGCTTCTTGATGACAACAAAAAGCTGGATGCCATTGTTTTCGCAAATGACAACATGGCGATGGGCGGATGCAGAGCTCTTGCGCAGAGAGGACTTAAGGTCGGCAAGGACATACTTGTTACGGGCTTTGATGATGACGTTTTCTCTATTAATCTCGATCCGCCTTTGACTACTGTTGAGGCAAGCTCCGCGGAGTTGACCTACAAGGCTGTAATGAACGCCAGGAACTATATAAGCGGTACCGCATTGTCGGATATGTTTGTTGAGACCAGACTGCTTGTCAGAGCCTCTTGCGGATGCGTTGACAATGATACGGACACCATCTCCGGCATGCTGTGCCTTGATAAGCTTGAAGAAGGTGACAGGGCTTTCATAGAGGAGGTAAAGAAGTACCTGTTCGGAATCTTTACTGATGACGGACCGATCCCTGAGATCAAGCAGAAACTTGACGTGTTCTTAAACAGATATGCCGATTTCGTGCTTTCGAAAGATCAGGATACCGCTGATTGCGTAAGCGCTTTTTCGCAGGTCGTTAAGACTCCGGTACTTACGTATACCAAGCCCGAAAAACTGTTCAATGTTTTCATGGCTCTGCAGAACAAAGCTGATGAGATCATAAAAGACGATGCCCGTTGTGCTGTTTCGGATAAGATGTTTTCTGACTTTTACAGGCGTCTTTCTTTTTCCGAGATATCTGCAACGAGCGAAGCTTATAACAGGAACGTAAGGCTTTCGCTCATGGTCAAGCAACAGACCGGAGACATATTCCTTTTGCCTAACGAAGATGAGATACCTTATGAGCAGCTTTTGGATGGCCTTTATTCGGCGGGTTTCAAAAAATCACTGCTCTATCTTTTCCAGGGTAACATCAAGAATAAAAGGGAGAAGGCCTGGAGATGCCCGAATTCGATACTGTTGAAGGCGATCTCCGACAGGCACGGCGTGCGTGAATTGGCGGAAGAACAGCAGCTCCTGAGAACGGAACTGATGTTTACAAATGAATTCATCGATACAAGTGAGCGCGCTACGATGGTCGTATCTCCGCTTTTTGTCGGAGAGGACATTTACGGTTTCCTGGTTAATGACATAGACATCGAAAACATAATGAATGTTGCGCCTGTCGAGATGCAGCTTTCCGTTACTTTGAAATCTCTGCTTATGATCGAGGGGCAGAACAAGGTTAAGATGAAGCTTCAGAATTCGCTCGAACGCTTCATAAGGGACAACAGCAAGCTTGAAGAGATTGCAAGCCAGGATGAACTGACGGGTCTTTTCAACCGCAGAGGCTTCATTACCAATGCGGAAAAAATGATAGGAGATACTTCCTATAACGACAAGGTCGCGATCCTCTGTTTCGCTGATATGGACAACCTCAAGATGGTCAATGACAAGTTCGGTCATGACGATGGTGATTTCGCGTTGAGAATGATCGCTGCGATCCTTCGTGAATCATTCCGTGACAGCGACATAATCGGCCGTCTCGGCGGTGACGAGTTCGTCGTTCTTGCGGTTACCGGAACCGATTGTGACGTAATGGGGATCAAGGACAGGATCGAGCGTGTTACCAAACGCTACAATGAAAAAGCGGGCAAGCCTTATCCGATCGCGATGAGCACCGGTATATACAAGTTCAAGTGTTCTTCGGGCATCAACATCTATGACATCCTCGATAACGCAGACAGACTGCTTTATGAAGAGAAGACGAGGAAAAAGAAACTGTACGGATCTTACAGATGATTTGAATTAACAAGGGGTACCTCTTTCGAGATACCCCTTTTCATTGGACCTGTTCAGAATCTGCTTTTAATCTTTGTTCTTATCTTCTTCAGGATCGCTCTTTACAGCGTCTGCGATAGCACCTGCTACAACTCCGTCGGCAACTTTGCCTTCGCCGTCAAGTCCCGAAACGTTGATGTTGCGGGTTACTTTAGCGTCGTAGCCGCTTGCCTTGACGATGTCTGCGAGATCAACGCCTGTTGCGGCCTTGACTGTCTCGAACGTCTGAGCCATAACGGTGGGAACGTTCGCGGAGATGCCTGAGACACCGCCGTTGCTGCCGTCGCCGCCTGCGAAGACTGTGACCTTGTCGATGGAAGCGAGAGGCTCTGCGACTGCCTTGGCGACATCAGGGAGGACCTTAACGATCATCTCGAGGATCGCAGCCTGGCCGTACTTCTTCATTGCCTCAGCTTTCTTCTCCATTGCTTCAGCCTCAGCGAGACCTTTAGCCTGGATACCTGCAGCTTCTGCATCGTACTTTGCCTTGATACCTGCAGCTTCCTGCTCTGCAGCATAACGCTGTGCTTCAGCCTGAGCCTTCTTAGCTTCTGCGTCCTGGATCGCCTTATACTTTTCAGTCTCAGCGATTACACGCTCAGCCTCAGACTTCTTCTGCTGATTGTAGAGAGCAGCTTCAGCCTGCTTCTGCTTTTCGATGAGCTCGGCTTCTGCGAGTTTCTGCTTCTGATACTTGTCGGCATCAGCCTTACGGTTGATCTCAGCTTCGAGTTCCTGCTGTCTGACGTCGACCATCTTCTGACGGAGGATGGCTTCCTGCTGGGTCTTAGCGATCTCAGCATCGGTAGCCTTAACGCCGATGACCTTCTGCTGTTCCTGCTTCTGGATCTCATAAGCAGCGTCAGCTTCAGCCTTCTTTGTATCAGCCTGAACCTTGAGGTTAGCCTGCTTGATGGCGAGGTCGTTGTTACGCTCGGCGATGATGATGTCGGACTGTACAGATGCCTCGTTTGCTTTCTGCTTAGCTTCAGCGACTGCGATTGCGACGTCTCTGTCAGCCTGTGCCTTTGCGATGGAAGCGTCCTTCTGGATCTGGGACATGTTGTCCTGACCCAAAGCGATGATAAGGCCGTTCTCGTCGTCGATCCTCTGGATGTTGCAGGAGATGATCTCGATACCGAGAGCGTTCATGTCGGTCTGTGCCTTGTTCTGCATCTCGTCACCGAACTTCTTACGGTCGGTGTTGAGCTCTCTCAAGCCAACGGTACCGATGATCTCACGCATGTTACCCTGAAGGGAATCGGTGAGTGCTGCGCAGATCCTTTCCTCGTTCATGTTGAGGAAGTTCTTCATTGCGAGCTCGATTCCTTCCGGATCGGTCTTTACACGGACCTTTGCGACTGCGTCGATGTCGACACCGATGAAGTCATTTGTAGGTACGAAACCGTTCGTCTTGATATCAATGCTGATCTGCTTGAGAAGGAGGATATCCTTTCTCTCGATGAACGGGATCCTTACGCCTGCGCGGCCGATGAGGATCTTCTTTTTCTTCCTCGGACCGGAGATGATGTAAGCGACATCCGGCGGTGCCTTAACGTAACCGGTAAGTACGATGACGATCACAAAGATCAATAAAGCGATTCCGATTCCGATAGGAAGTGCATAATCTGATAAATTAGGCATAATCTTAATCCATCCTTTCCTTTGATGTTGCTATAAATCTTAAAGATATTTGTCACGAAAATCAATATAAATCGGTGCGGATAACTTACCAAACCGGAAATGATATTTTTGGATTCCGATTTGGTCCAAACGCACAAATAGTTGCGTTTGAGGGGATTATTGTAATAGGTTGACAATTATATACCGATGCGATAAAATTCAAACAAATGAACATATGAATAATTGTTCATATGATAAAGGAGGACAAGATGCCGCACGATCATAAAGAACAGCACAGTAACTTAAATCATGAACTGCCGTCTGAAGAATTGCTGCAGGACTTAGGTGACCTTTTCAAGATCTTCGGTGATACGACAAGGATCAGGATCATGTTCGCTCTTTATGAAGGCGAGATGAGCGTTTCCTCTATATCGGAACTGCTCAATATGACACAGCCGGCGATCTCCCACCAGCTTAAGACATTGAAGGCGGCCAATCTTGTCGCAACGCGCAGGCAGGGAAAAGAGATCTATTATCACTTGTCTGACGAGCATGTAAAATCCATCATCGCCGCCGGCTTTGAACATCTTATCGAATAACATTTTGGAGGTTATAAATATGAAGAAAACATTTGAACTTGAAGATCTTGATTGCGCCAACTGCGCCATGAAGATGCAGGAAGCTATCGAGAAGATTCCCGGAGTGATCTCATGTTCCGTCAATTTCATGACTCAGAAGATGATCCTTGAAGCTGACGACGCTGAATTCGACAAGATCCTCAAGCAGGCTGTCAAGGCTATTGCAAAGGTAGAGCCTGACTGCACGGTTGTCCTCTGATATGAAATACAAACTCACCAGAAAACAAAAGAAGATGCTGATCCGGATAATCATTTCGGCAGCTCTTCTGGCGGTGTTCCTGCCTTTGGAACATCTCGTCGAAATGCCCTGGTGGGTTGAATTTATATTATTTGTGATCCCTTATGTGATCGCAGGTTATGATGTATTAAAGTCTGCCGCGGTCAATATCATCCACGGCCGTATCTTTGATGAGAAATTTCTCATGATGATCGCGACGGTCGGAGCTTTCGCAACAGGCGAGTATCCTGAGGCATCTGCAGTAATGCTTTTCTATCAGGTTGGAGAACTCTTCCAGAGCATTGCAGTCGGAAGGTCCAGAAAATCTATAGCAAAGCTCATGGATATCAGGCCTGATTATGCGGTCGTAATAAGAGACGGAAAAGAAGAAAAAGTATCTCCTGATGAAGTATCCGTAGGTGAGATCATAATCATACGTCCGGGTGAGAAGATCCCGCTCGACGGAGTCATCATCGAGGGCACGAGCTCCATCAATACTGCCGCTCTCACGGGCGAATCCGCTCCTGTTGATGCGGGTACGAGCGATACCGTCATTTCAGGCACGCTGAACCTTACGGGAGTGATCAAGGTCAAGACAACATCTTCGTTCGGACAAAGTACTGTTTCAAAGATCCTGGAACTTGTTGAAAACGCTTCTGACAAGAAAGCGAAGGTCGAGAATTTCATCACCAAATTCGCAAGATGGTATACTCCCGCAGTTGTTATCGCGGCCGTGCTTCTTGGAGTGATCCCGCCGTTATTCATCGGCATCGGAAGCTGGGAAGTATGGAAAGCATGGCTTATCAGAGCTTGCGTGTTCCTTGTAGTTTCATGTCCTTGCGCGCTGGTCGTATCCGTTCCGCTCTCTTTCTTCGGCGGGATCGGTGCCGCTTCGAAGCGCGGCATACTGATCAAGGGCGCGGGCTATATGGAAGTCCTTTCAAAGACGGATACCGTTGTCTTTGACAAGACCGGAACGCTTACAAAAGGAGTGTTTTCAGTTGAAGACGTTCACCCGAATCTGATCGGCAAACCTGAACTCCTTGATATTGCGGCAGCATGCGAAAGCTTTTCGAGTCACCCCGTTGCACAGTCTATCGTAAGGGCGCATGAAGGACACATCGACAGATCGAGGATATCGAACGTTGAGGAACTTGCCGGAAAAGGCGTGAAAGCAGTAGTTGACGGTCAGACGTACTATGTCGGAAACGGACAGCTCATGGAGCTTTGCTGCGCTAAATGGCATGAGTGCCACATGACAGGAACGATTATCCACATCGCCCGTGAAACGGAAACCGGGACCGAATATCTCGGACATATCGTTATTAACGATGAGATCAAGGAAGATTCGGCTTCCGCGGTCAAAGAACTGAAGTCTTTGGGCGTTAAGGAACTTATAATGCTCACGGGCGATAAGGCTAAGGTCGCTCAAAACGTTGCAGAAAAGATAGGTCTTACCGGACATCACGCGGAGCTCCTTCCAGCCGATAAGGTTTCGAAGGTTGAAGAACTCCTTGCGAAAGGCGGCGGAAAGCTTGCCTTTGTAGGTGACGGAATAAACGATGCTCCGGTGCTGATGCGTGCCGACGTCGGTATCGCGATGGGCGCGATGGGCTCTGATGCCGCCATAGAATCTGCAGACGTTGTCCTTATGGACGACAAGCCTTCAAAGATCGCCGAATCTATCAGGATAGCGAGAAAGACCATGCGCATAGTATGGGAGAACATAGTGTTTGCGATCGCCGTCAAGGTGATCATCCTTGTTCTCGGCGCACTGGGAATAGCAAACATGTGGCTTGCGGTCTTTGGTGACGTCGGTGTTCTGGTCATCGCGATCCTCAATGCAGTCAGATGCATGAGAGTCAAGGACTGATCTTTTCATCAAGGCATAATTCTGTCCCGATAATCGTACCCTTAATCTACCCCTTGTGAGTTAAAATATACTCAAAGAATCTGATTGGGGTATTAGCTGATGATAGATGTTTACAGATACGGCGGAATAGACTGTATTACTCCCGTCGTTATCAGGAAAGAATTAAGCAGGGAAGACGGCCGCGAGACAATCTTTATCGTGCCTGAATTTGCAAAGGCGCAGGTAGAACGTGAGATCTTGAGCCGGCTTGAAGATTCAAGCAGACAGCGCGGTGCATCCATCCGTTCTGAAGGCAGGAACATCCCTGTCGATTCTTCGTTCGTCGCAGGCGACGTATTGAGCTTCATCACTCTTTCATCTGCGATCCTTGAAGCTGCAGGATATGAGTACGGCGGAGCGTGCAGCGACGTTGCTTTAAGGTGCGCCATCTATTCCGTTCTTGCCAACTATAAAGACGATTTCAAGACATTTGGCAAGCTCACCAGCAGGTTCGAATACATAAACATGCTCATCGATCTTTTGGGCGATTTTACCAGGTACGGGATCGGTGTTGCCCAGCTTGAGGAAGCCATCGCAAATTCATCTGCTTACTCTGCCGAATACAAGAGTAAGTTAGAAGATATAAAGCTGATGATGGAATCCATCGGAAAGATCAATGACCAGTACGGAATGTCTTTACTTAAGAACCGTATCGAAGCTGCAAGCCAGGTGCTTATGCAGTTTTCATCCGACAAGCTTAAGAACAGGCGATTCTCCGGATTAAGAAAACTCCTGTCTTCGCGTTTTGTCTTTATCGGATTCGGCTCAGGAAGAAATCTCACGCCGCAGGAATATCTTCTTGTCAATCTTCTTTCCGAGAAGGGTGCAGATATAGCTTTCTATGTACTTTCAACGGATAAGGCTCCTCTTTCCGAGAAGAACCTTTATAAAGTCGGCAATGAGTTCACAGACCGTATGAAAGCGCGCGGAGCAGGCATTCATGATCTTGAAAGAGAAGACAGGGATGAAACCCGTTTCGCAGATCTCATCGAGCCGTTTGCTCTTTATTCCGCGTATGAAGGTGAAATGACTGACCGCATTAGGCTTGCTGCGATCAGCGGTGCAGATAACCAGCTTGGTTATGTGTTTTCAGAGATAATCAGACTCACCCGTGATGAAGGTTACAGATACCGTGATATCAGGATCGTATGCTGTGATGACGATCTTTCATCGAGGATGAGGAGCAATGCGGAATTGTTCGGCCTTGATGTCTTTATAGACAGACGGATCGAACTCTGGAGTACTCTTGTCCCAGTTTTTGCCGAAACGGTTTTAGAGCTCCCTGTACACAACTACAAGATCAGTGATGTTTTAAGAGCGATGAGATGCGGCCTTGTAAAAGTCCCGCCGGTTATCGTCGATATGTTTGAAAATTACTGCAGGCGAATGAACATCACTGACGGTAAGAGGCTGTTTAAGAGTTCCGTTTATCTGAAGGATCCGAAGAATGAGATCTCTCTGCCTGACGCATACGAGGACATTAAGCCGGGACAGCTTATTGATGAGGGAAGCTTCTACTGGAATTACATAGTTCAGTCAAAACTGATGCCTCTCAGGAAGGCTGCCGATGCGATCGCTGAAGAGAGGCTCCTGAGCCGTAAGGCGATGCTTCTCCGCGACCTTCTCATAGATCACCGTGATGATGTCGAATTATTGTCCGGAGAACAGCAGAATGCCAAAGAGAGTGAGGCAGCTGCAGCTCTGGTCCGCGGCTTTTCTGAGGTAATGAATCTGTTGACGCTGTTTACTCATGAGATGAACGACGTTCCGATAGAGCAGAGGGCTTTCATTTCGCTCATCAGGACTGACATGAAAAACAGGATCGAAGGAACGATCCCTCTCAAGGTCGATTCCATTGAGATCACGACGCCTGACAGGGCTTTTGTAACGCCTTGCAAAGTCATGTTTATCCTTGGCGCGTCACGCGAGAACTTCCCGCACAAAAAGGGCTCTGAAGGCTTATTGAGCACCGGCGAATTAAGAAATCTCTCCAAGTCCGTCACCGATTGTGAACTGCCCGATAAGAACGAGGCAAGATCAAAGGAAGAGTTCGTCACTTGCTGCCTGACTTTAGGCACGGTTACCGACAGGCTCTACATGATCCATAATGCCGATAAGAATTTCACGAGCAGCGTATATGACTATCTTATGGCTGCCGCGGATCCCGGCAGGTTTGTCAGCGGATTCAGGACACCCGTAACGGGCGTTTACAGAAAGAGAAACCATGTGTTCAAGGAATCAGCCGTGGACAGCGATATCATGGAACAGCTCCTTGTTCTTTCCGACGGCGGAAAAGGCATGAACCTCAGCGTCAGCGCGCTTGAGGAGTTCAACGCATGTCATCTGAAATACATGCTTAACCGTGTCCTTTATGTCAGAATGCGCGATGACAATACCGAGGTCGATTCAAGGGCATACGGCACGCTTATCCATAAGATGTATGAACTTGGATTGTCTGAGATGGGGCGGGAGAATTTCACTTCAAATGCAGAGGAACTCCTCGAAAACGATGAGCTTTATGAAAAGAAAGCAGATGACGTTTTTGAGCAGGCCGTTTTGGCAGAGAACATTCCGGGTACTGTTGATGAGGACGGTGAGTCCGTTAAGATAAACAAGGAGTTTGATGTCGACACGGGCGTTAAACTCCGCAGGATGTTCAAGCTGACTTTCAAGGGAATATTGAGCGATATATTGAAGACGGGATTCATTCCTGCCGGATATGAAGCGCAGATAGGCAAAGCTTCAACGGACGGTAACGGCAAGGAGATCATGCTTTCTCTTGAAGATAAAGAACTTGAAGATGAGACCGGTCTTAAGATCCGCTTCAACGGATTTATCGACCGCTTCGATCTGAAATCATCAGAGCAGGGCGAGGAAGGCCTCAGGGTTATCGATTATAAGAGCGGTGATAAGAAGATAAAGACTGCTGAACTCTTCAACGGTATCCAGATCCAGCTCCCGCTTTATACCAGGGCTTTATGTGCGGGTTACGGCATTGATCCCGCAGGCTGCGATTACGGCTATTTCAATGTCGGTCTGAGGACTGGATCCGGAAAGAAACCTTTGACGTTTGAGCCGAAGACTGCCAAAGCTGGATCGGAATATTCGGATGAAGACATAAAGCTTGCATTGGATTATTCGAACCATATCGTAAAGACATCTGTAAAGGACATCAAGGCGGGAAAGGCAGATGCGCTTGTAAGTCCCGGGTATCACTACTGCGGATTCTGCCCGTACGCTGGAGCCTGCGGCAATGTTCCGTCCAGACCTGTTGACCGTTTGGGAAACAGGAACCCCGGAGACGTTTATTCCGGTTATCTTGAAAAAGCGGCTATGAAGACCGGAGGTCAAAGTCAAGACCTGGATGGCAAGCCTAACAGAAAAAGCATGAATGAGGCTTATAAGATAATGATGCGCGAAAGACTCGGCATGAAAGAAGATAAAGTAGGAGGTGAAGAATAATGGCTGGACAGAAACCTTCACCCGATCAACAGGCTATCATCGATAACAAGACTGAGAACATTCTCGTTCCTGCAGCTGCGGGTTCGGGAAAGACCACGGTCATGATCGAAAGGATCATTACCAAGATAATCGAAGATATCAAGGATGATTCTATCCCTGATAACGAGAAGCATTCACTCGACAGCATCCTGGTCGTCACTTTTACCATTGCGGCAGCCGAACACATGCGTGAAAAGGCGGAAGATGAGCTGAACAAGGCTATCTCTGACAACATGGATAATCCGGACCTCGTAGCAAAACTCAGCAGACAGAAAGACCTTTTGCCTAACTCATACATTCAGACGTTTGACTCTTTCTGTGCAAGGGTCATCAGGGAGAAAGGTTATTGCGCCGCTGATTCTAAAGAGGCGGATGTTTTTGATCCTGCTAACATCGTCCTGGATGAGCATGAGAAGACCATCCTCAAGAATGCAGCCGCAAAGCAGGCTGTAAAGGAGATGTATGCCTCGGTCAAAGATGAAAACGATCCTTTCATCAAGCTGACTCAGAGATTCGGCGATGGCCGTTCTGACAGTTCTCTAATTACAGCGGCACTGGACATCTACGATAAATTGAGAAGCCTTCCGAGATATAAAGACGTTATCTTTGAAGAAGTCGAAAAGAGAAGAACCTGCGATAATGCGGGCAAGCTTGCTTACGCAGACAGGATGACTGCGGTAATGGGCGACGTCATCGAATTTCTCGTAAGGAAAAAGACCGAGATAGAGGCGAAAGGAGGCTTGTCTGATCTTCTTGAAACAAACCCCGAGCTGTATGTGATAAAGAAGGAGAAACTTAAGCCCGAGGCAGCTAATGCAAGGTCTCTTGAGTTCCTCGGAAAAGTCATTGAACTGATCGTAAGGCATGAGAAACTCTTTAAAACGTCTGCTTATGAAGATATATATGATCTGGCGTTTATGATGATCGAAGAGTGGAGTGCGCTCAATAGCGAGTATGGATTCAAGCGCATGACGACCGCATCCAACGTATTGAAGAATGATCCTGATCTTTACGCGGAATATGATCTTGAAGCGGATTCCGTAAGAGCAATATTCCAGCTGATCACTGAAGATCCCAAGGCTTCTTCCAAGGTCAACAGATCGGCTCCGAAGGAACTTTTGGAACTGTTCTCGCTGCTGAAGAATAATGAAAAAAGCGTGCTGCTGGATCTGCAAAAGGAACGTACTGAAGTGACCGGTGCAATGGTAGAACTTCTTCTTAAGATCGACAGGTGTTTTTCGGAATTAAAAGCCGGTGTTCACGGAATGGATTTCTCGGATCAGGAATATGCTGCTTATGACATCCTTGAGACTGAGGATGCTGCGCATTTCTATCAGGATAAATTCGTCGAGATCTATATTGATGAGTATCAGGATAATACACGGCTTCAGGACGATATCATCAGCAAGATCTCGCGTGAGGGAGGCAATGTATTCAGAGTAGGCGACGTCAAGCAGAGCATCTACAGATTCAGGCATGCCGAGCCCGGTATCTTTAATGAGAAGATCGACAGGTATAAGGCTGACGGATCGCTCGGCAAAGTGCTGCCCCTGACGGAGAATTTCAGGAGCAGTCCGCAGATACTTGCTTTCGTAAACCATATCTTCGAACAGGCCATGACAAGAGAAGGCTCCGAGATCGATTACGGTCCGGATCAGAGGCTGAACCATCCTGAGAACGGAGGCTGTGAAGACCAGGGAGAAGAAGGCCTTCCCAAAGTTATCGTCATTGACTCCGAAGGTGCCGGCGGCTTTGAAGGAATGGATATGGGAACTGATGTTCCTGAAGATGAAGATGAGAACAGCGGATATGCAAATGAGACGTCTTCCGGGTCAGGAGATCCCGGAGATGATGAGCAGCAGCCTCTTAACGGCGAGATGAAGGCACTGTGCCTCGGCGTTGAAAAAGAAGTCAGGAACTATATGTCCCGTTTTGATCCGTCAGATCCCGATTACGAGACTCATTTTGCAGATATCTGCGTCCTTACGTCGATCAAGAGCGAATCTGAGATAATCTGCAATTTCCTTAATGACCACGGACTTCCTTCCGCAGGAAGATTTACTACGAGCATCTTTGGCGATCTGGATATCAGGGGCATAATCAACTGCATTATCTGCCTCGGAAACTCGTTAAGGGACGAATATCTTTGCGGCATGCTTTTTGCGCCATACAGGAATACTAATTTCACGGTCAACGATATCGCGAAAGTCCAGGCTTTCATCCTGAAGAACGAACCGGGACTTAAAAAGGAATACCTGCTGCGAAAACTCAGAAAGTACAGTGAATGCTGCGATGACGATCTTGCAAAGCGCATAGGTTCTTTTATCGAATGGTTTGAAAACCTGAGGATGAAAGCAATGACCTGTGATATCGATGAGATCATCGAGCTTATCTATAAGCGCACCGACATAAAGGCAACGGTCTTCCATAAGGAAGGAAACTTCGACAAACTGATCATCTTCAAGGACTGGATGAGCGCTAACTTCAAGAGGTTCGGCTGCGATATAGCGGGAGTCGCGGGCGAGCTTGAGAACATGAAGATCCAGATCGATACTGCTTCTATCGAGTCCGGAAAGAATGAAAACAACAAGATCACATGCATGAATTTCCATAAGAGCAAGGGTCTTGAGTATCCGTTCATCATCTTTGCACTTAAGGATTGCAAGGGCAGGGGCTCATCATCAGGTGCAGGCTTTGATCCGCACTTCGGATTCGTATTTGAAGATTATGATGCTGACAATGTCACGAGAAACAAGTCGCTTGATCAGCTCATATATAAGTTTGACAGCGTGCTCGCAGAAAATGCGGAAGTGCTGAGAGACCTTTATGTAACTCTTACCAGAGCCCAAACGAGACTCTCTATCGTTACCTGGAATTCCTCCGGAAACAAGAAAAACGGCGCGCTTGAAAAAGCATCCGGCGTTGCGGCCCAGGCAGACGGAGAAACATTTAACCGACTTGACTGGCTTACCGGCGGAAGGAGCATGTGTTCTGACATGTTCATGTGCCTGATGAGGACTGATTCTGACGAGGCTTTAAAGCTACGCGTACTGTATGAAACCGATCCTTCGGTCCTTGTCGGATTTAAGGCCTGCACCGAAAAGAAAAACCAGGATCCCGGTTTCGTTCCCGGTAACAGGGGCTATACCGTTGAGATCTATGATAAGGAAGCAACTCAAAAACTTGATATTGAATCGCGGAACAACCTGAAGGAAAGTGCTGAAAGCGAAGAAAGCTGCGAGTCTCCGGATGATCTTTTCGACGATGAAGGAAACATCATATTCGGTCAGTATAAGTATGAGGCTGAAACGCGCATTCCTTTTAAGGTTTCCGTCACCGGTATCAGGCACGGAAATCTCGAGGAAACGCGTCACGTCGATCTCGAGGTCCCTTCTGCTTCCGATTTCGAAAACTACGGAAAGAGTAAGCTTACCGCTGCCTCAAAGGGTACTGTCCTGCATAAGCTCATGCGCTTCATTGATACGTCTAGATTAAGGGAGGATCCGGATTCGTTTGATGAGGAAGTTGAAGCTCTGATAAATGAAAAACTCTTTGCAGAATACAGCGTGGAAAACATAAGAGAATGCGCTTTGGAGTTCAGGAAGGGTATCCTTGACTTTGCTTCGAGCGATATCTGTCGGGCAGCTGATAATGCTGATGCCGAAGGAAAGACAGACAGGGAAAAGCATCTTGTGTTCGCCATCCCCGCGGATGAAGGTACAGATACCGATGTGGCGTTGGTGCAGGGTATCATCGATCTTGTATATGAAGATGATTCAGGCTGGGTCATCGTCGATTACAAGACCGACAGATACGCTGAATCGGAAGCGCCCGGAAAAGAGCAGCGTGCCATGCTTGCCAAAGAAAAGCACGCTTTCCAGCTCGATTCTTATGCGGCCGCATTTGAAGCTGCCGGAAGAAAGGTAACGCGCAAGTACCTTTATCTTGTCAGATACGGAGAGTTCGTAGAGGTTTAAAGAGGCTTTATCACGGCATTTCCGTCTTCGATGAGAATATAAGACGGAATGCTGCCTTCTTTCGGAATGGAAGGGGAGCCCGGATTCATGTAGCGGATGGTTATGCCGGTTTCCGGATCAGAGATCTCCTTGTCGCCCGCAATGTGCGTGTGTCCTGCAAGAAGGACTGAACTTTCAGGGAAAGAAACGGGCAGACAATTGGGACCGAAATTATGACCGTGCGTGGCAAAGAACGTCGTTTCTCCTGATACGAGATAGATGTAGTCAGCCAGGATCGGGAACTTGAGGACCATCTGATCGACTTCGGTATCGCAGTTTCCTCTTACCGCAAGGATCTTTGTTGCCATTTCATTCAACAGGGAGATGACCTTCTTCGGCTCATAGTGTGCAGGAAGATCATTCCTGGGGCCGTGATAGAGGATGTCTCCCAGAAGAACGAGTTTGTCGGCTTTCTCATTTTTGAAAGCTTCCAGGACACGCTCCGTCCAATATGAATCACCGTGAAGGTCTGATGCAACTAAAAATCTCACAGTAGTTCTCCTTTGTACTTTTTCTTCTTGCCCGCATCGCGTTTTCTGATATTGCGGAAAAAATCGAGCATCATCTTGGAACATTCGGGTTCTAAGAGGCCGCCTTCAAATTCGACCTTATGGTTGTGGCCGTGAGACACTTCGAAGATGTCATTGCAAGATACTACCGCACCGCTCTTTGGCTCATAAGCACCGAAATACACTTTGCGGATCCTTGACTGGATCAAAGCTCCGGCGCACATCGTGCAGGGCTCAAGGGTGACATACATGTCACAGCCTTCAAGACGCCAGTCGCCAAGCTTTTTGCAGGCTTTGTCAACCGCTAATACTTCGGCATGGGCCAATGAATTGCCCCTGGTAAGCCTGAGATTATGTGCTCTTACGAATACTTTGCCGTCTTTGACGATCACGCAGCCGATAGGGCATTCGCCAATGTCGATCGCTTTTTCAGCTTCCTTTATCGCTTCGAGCATGAAGCGTTCATCGGAGTTTGACGGTTTGAGGTCAGGGAAGAGTTTTGATTTACGTGACGGCATGGCTGTTCCTGTTGATTTTTGCTGTAAGGATACACTAATGAACGGACCGATTCAAATGATGCCTAAAAGTTAACTATAATTTATAAAGCAAACAGAGTATAATTAATAAATTAAATTGGAAAAACATGTGCTTTTACAATTTGGATAAGGGGGCAACATGAGTATTAAACGTTTAATGGCATTACTGGTAGCTGCGGCTATGACCGTCGGCATGATCCCTACCTTCGTTTTCGCGCAGGGATTTGATTATGAGCCTGACGGCAATGAAGCCGTGGAGAGCTCTGAAGCCGGAGAAGAAGAGGAGAGCAAGCCTGAAGTCAAGGAAACTTCCACTTCCAAGCCTAAGGCTGAGGAACCTGCAGGAAAAAAGGACGAGGAGCCTGAAGAACCCAAGGCTGAAGAATCCAAAGAACCTGAGGAAAAAAAGCCTGAGGATAAAAAGCCTGAGGAACCCAAGACTCAAGAACCTTCGGAATCAAAGGATGAAGAAACCGCAGAATCCAAAGGTGAAGAGCCCGCTGAGTCAGATAGCGGGGAGCCTGCTGATGTCAAGGACGAGGAACCTGCCGGTACAGAGGGCGAAGATCCTGCTGAGGACGTTCCTGAGGAAGACGAAACCATTTCTGAAGAAGAGTTAAAAAAGATCAAGGTAACTGTTCCTGATATAAGCGTCAAAGTTTCCGGATCAAAAGACAACGATGAACGTTTTAACCGTTACGTTGAATCGAAATTTGGGTTTAGTTCTCCTTCTCCGTATAAGCGTAAGGCCACAGTGGCCGGAACCCTGCTTACCGGATTGGATAAGGCTCTCTACGATCAGTTAAAACCACAGATAAAGAAAGCTGCTGCTGGTGAGATACTTTCCACAAAGTTTAAAGTCGAACCGACTTCGGTGACATGGACTTCAAAACAGCTCGGCGGTGTTACTTTAATCGAATATGATTCTGCCGGCAATGGTTATATCTCTGAAGTGGCATCTAAAGCGGTGGTGAAAAAACTCAATCTTCTCCCTGTGATCAATGCTTTGTTGGCGGATTGTCCTTATGAGCTTTATTGGTTTGACAAGGAACAGGATGTTCCCATTTCTGAAATTTATATCCGTGCGAAGTTGGTTAATGGTGTACCTGCGTTGTATTTTTCCAGCATGTATATCTCTTTCCCCGTTGAAGAAGAGTATGCCGCTAGTGGTATTGATTTCCAGATAAATGATAAGAAGATCAGCAAGGTAAACGATTCGATCTCCAATGCGCAAAAAATCGTTGATGCCGCAAAGAGCAAGTCGACTGATTACGAAAAACTCCTGTATTACAGTCAGCAGATCTGTGAGCTCGTAGAATATGATCACGATGCTGCCCATGATACGAGTATGCCATACGGCGATCCCTGGCAGCTTGTATCGGTATTTGATGGCGACACCAAAACAAATGTTGTTTGTGAGGGTTATTCAAAAGCGTTCAAATATCTGTGTGACAATACTTCTTTCAAGAACAGCAAGATTTCATGCATTCTGGCTACTGGAACCATGAAGGCTTCCAGTTCCGGCGGGCATATGTGGAATATCGTGAAAATGGAAGACGGAAAGAATTATCTGGTTGATGTTACGAACTGTGATACAGGAACGATCGGTTATCCTGACAAACTCTTTTTGGCCGGATATGCTTCAGGCGATAAAGACAAGGGATTTACATTCAAGGCAGGATCAGGTTATGTCACTTATATATATGACTCCATGACCACAAGCACTTTTAATGCGGATCTTGTTCTGTCAAATCTTAGTTATTTACCTGCAGGTCTGTCCGGCATGTGCGGCGACTATCTGAAATGGAGCATCAGCGGACATACTCTGACCATATCCGGAACAGGGGATATGCAGAATTTCAGTTATTATTCAGGTAACGGAGTCCCTTGGGAAAAGTACGCTCTTGACATTCAGAATGTTGTGATCTCTGATGGTGTTACATCGATCGGCAGTTTTGCATTTAGTTATCTCACGGGACTAAAGAGTATTAAGCTACCATATGGTCTTACCGAAATCGGCGAATATGCTTTCTTAGGATGTACAAATCTTACAGCGATCAAGATCCCTAATACAGTTGGAAAAATAAAGGGTAATGCTTTCATAGGTTGTATTAATCTTTCGAGAGTTACCATAGAAGAAAGCCTGCATGCCAGTGTTTCCGGACTGTTTGACTCTTGTACTAAAGCAGTATTCTACGATTATGTAGTGGCGGGAGATTATGAATTGCAGATAACTAATCCGGCTGTTAACGGAACGGGAACCGTAACGTTTATCGGAATGTCAAAACCGACCCAGGCCGTGGTAATTCCTGCCGTTGCCGATATTAACGGTGTCACATACAAGGTCAACAGGATCGCTGCTGATGCATTTACTAATGATAAGGAGATCAGGACGCTCAGCATAGGTTCGAATGTTGTGACCATTGACGGCAACGCTTTCTACGGATGTTCCAATCTCACGAAGGTTTCCGGCGGATACAGACTCAAGACGATAGGATCCAATGCTTTTGCTTATTGCCCGAAGCTTTCTTCATTTACCGTCACCTCGAAGGTTCTTAATAAGATAGGATCTTACGCATTCAATAAGGACGGCAGACTTAAGACTCTGAACATCAAGAAGACCAAAAAGCTGTCCAAGAAAGGTGTAAAGAACTCGCTCAAGGGTTCTTCCGTAAAGACCGTTAAGGTTAAGAAATCAAAGGTAAGGAAGTACAAAAAGTACTTCAAGAAGAAGAATTCAGGCAGAAAAGTTAAGGTCAAGAAGTGAAACATTCATTTATGAAAAGTAAGCATCTGATCGCATTTTTACTCGTCATGCTGATGACTGTCGGCATGATACCTGCTTTTGTTTTCGCGAAAGAGATCAGGCTTACTAACAGCGGTAAAAATGACGGGGAGATCGCCGAAGAACTCCCGCCTCAATCAGATAAGCAAGACAAACCTTCCGATAACGAAGGCCTGTTTAACAAATACGTTGAGAACAGGCTGGAAGACGAAAAGAACCAAAGCAAACCTCATCTCCGCAAAAGATCGATCCCGAGCGGAAACAGCTTAACCGGTTACAACAAGCTTATCTATGATGAATTAAAGCAGCAGATAGCTAAGGTCGCAGCAGGAGAAATTACTTCAACGGTATTTACGGTGAAGTATGCCGATATCGGATTGAAAGGCGTCAAATGGACTGCCGAGGATCTTGGCGTTTCTTCGATTAAGGGTTCAGACGGGAAACCTACTGATGAAACCAGAGAAGCGATAAATAAAAAACTCGGTCTGGATATTCACAAGCTCAATGAAGCCCTGCTGGCAGATTGCCCTTATGAATTGTATTGGTATGACAAGACGGTGGGAGTCAGCGGTACGGGTACGCGTTTTTCCTACACTGATACATATGTAACTTTTAAGGACGAATCATATACATATAAGTTTTATGTTGCAAAAGGTTATGCTGCAGGTCCCGAATATTCAATTGAATATGACGATGGAGAAGTGATTATTTCTTACCTGAATGTCGATAATACAAAGATCGCCCGCGTTAAGAACGCGATTGAAAATGCCAAAAATGTTGTTAAGGCTGCCAAGACTAAGACAGATTACGAAAAGCTTAAACACTACAAAGACTGGATATGTGCTCAGGTTACTTATGATCACGCCGCAGCTGGAGGTGGGGTCGATTACGGCGATCCCTGGCAGCTGATCTCGGCTTTCGACGGCGACAGCTCCACAAACATTGTATGTGAAGGTTATTCAAAGGCTTTCATGTATCTTTGTGATCTGACCAGTTTTGATACAAGTATTCAGTGTATTACAGCTACAGGTACAACACCCGGCGCGCACATGTGGAATATCGTTAACATGGAAGACGGCAAGAACTATCTTGTGGACGTCACCAATTGTGATGACGGATGTTCCGGTTATCCTAACTATCTGTTCCTTGCCGGCTATAGAAGCGGGAACAAAAATGACGGATACAATTTTACGACGAGAAATACCGGCGGTCTCACATATAAATATGATGCCGAAACTTTGGAACTGTATGATAAAGAGCTCATTATCAGCAGTTCGAATTACAATCCAAATGCTTCCTCGGGTACTTGCGGCAGCGGCCTCAATTGGAAGCTCAGCGGCGGTGTTCTCACGATCACCGGCACCGGAAAGATGACCGATTGGACAAGCGATACGGGTAGTATCTGGAACAACTATAAGAGCTCCATAACAAAAGTAATTGTTTCTGACGGTGTCACATCGATCGGCAATTATGCGTTCACGGGCTGTACGAACCTCACTTCGGTTTCCATTCCTGACAGCGTTACTTCGATCGGCAATAATGCGTTCGGAGACTGTCCTGCCATTGACACCGTTAATTACGGCGGGTCTAAGCTCGAATGGGACAAGCTCAGCAAAGGGACCAATAATGAGGCTCTTACGACTGCGGCAAAAAGATATGCGTTCCTGTCGATCTATCTTGATGAATATTCCGGCGGAACTGTGGACTTATCTCAGACGAGGGGCCTTTCAGGCGATGAGATCACCGTGACGGCTGTTCCTGATGCGGATTATGATCTTGTCAGTATAGCGGTCGGTGGTGTTACGTTAACGGATAAGACTTTCACGCTGCCTGATGAAGACGTACATGTCCAGGTCACGTTCGCAAAGCACGATCTTACCAAGACTGATAAAAAAGCAGCTACCTGCACCGAAGACGGACACGAAGATTATTACGTCTGCAGCAGGTGCCATAAGATGTTCAGCGATTCTGAAGGCAAGAACGAGATCTCTGCTCCCGTGGTCATCAACAAGCTCGGTCACGATCTCGAGAAGGTTGAAGCCAAGGATCCTACAAAGACTGAGCCCGGAAACATTGAGTATTACAGATGTAAGAGGGACGGCTGCAATAAGCTTTTCAAGGATGCGAAGGCTACACAGCCGATAACGCTCGAAGATACAGTCATTCCCGCGATCGGACATGTACTTGAGCTTGTTCCTGAAGCTAAGGCATCATGCGAAAAACCGGGCCACATTGCGTATTACAAGTGCACTGATGACGGTTGTGACAAGCTGTTCCGCGACAAGTTCGGACGGGATCCGGTTACAGCCGATGAGACCGTAATTCCGGCAACCGGACATGCTATTGCTGAAGTTCCGGCCAAGGCTCCCACATGTGAGGAAGACGGATATGAAGCGCATTACAAGTGCAATAACTGCGGCGCGCTTTTCAGCGATGCTGACGGCAAGCACAAGATCTCCGAGCCTGTAAGCATTAAGAAACTCGGTCATGACCTGCAAAAAGTCGAGGCAATTCCGGAGACTTATCTTAAGGATGGACACATCGAGTATTATGCATGCTCAAGGTGCCACAAGATATTCGCTGATCCGGACGGCAAACACGAGCTGACTCCCGAAGAGGTCATCATTGCCAGGAAGGGTGCGGCGGTACTCGGTGAAGAGTTTGACAAAGCAGATCTCAAATTCGTGGTAACCAATCCTTCTACCGATGGATCAGGAACCGTAACGCTTAAGGGAGTTTCGAATCCGGTTGCTTATGTTTCGATACCCGCTACCGTGGAATACAAGGAAACGGTTTATAAGGTTAACCGGATCGGCTCAAAGGCTTTCTATGGAAACAAGACCGTAAAGAGCGTTTATATAGGCGCAAATGTCGTGACCATTGATTCTTATGCGTTCTACGGCTGCTCGAAACTTACATCGGTCAAAGGCGGATCAAGGCTTAAGACAATAGCGACCAGAGCTTTTGGAAAATGCTCGAAGCTTAAGACGTTCAAGATCTATTCTTCTGTACTAAATAAGATCGGTTCTTACGCATTCTATAAGGATAAGAAACTCAAAACGATCTATATCAAGAGCACTACCAAACTGACCAAATCAGGCGTTAAGAAGTCGCTCAAGGGCTCAAAGGTCAAGACCGTGAAGGTCAAGAAGTCCAAGGTGAGGAAGTACAGGTCGTACTTCAGGAAAAAGAATTCGGGAAGATACGTTAAGGTCAGGAAGTAACTCTGGAACGGAAAGCATCTGCTGAAAAAGCAGGTGCTTTTCATTTATCCCTCAAGAGTGATAAATTGTCCTCTTAATCCACATACTTATTATTAAAATCCATGATATAATTCTGTGATCAAAAAGGTAGACGACATGGAAAAGAATAAATTTATCAGGATCCGGGGGGCGCGTGAGCACAACCTCAAGAACATAGATATCGATATCCCGAGAAGAGAAATGGTAGTCATTACCGGCCTTTCGGGTTCGGGAAAGTCTTCGCTTGCTTTTGACACGATATACGCCGAGGGCCAGCGCAGATACGTTGAGTCGCTCTCTTCTTACGCGAGGATGTTCTTAGGACAGCTTGAAAAGCCGGATCTGGACAGCATAGACGGCCTTTCTCCGGCGATCTCGATAGATCAGAAATCCACGGTTTCCAATCCGAGATCTACCGTAGGCACGGTTACCGAGATATACGACTACTTCAGGCTTCTTTATGCGCGCGTGGGAGAGCCTTATTGTCCCAAGTGCGGTAAGCCCATAAGAACACAGACGATCGACCAGATAATCGACAAGCTCAAGGAGTACGCTGAAGGTACCCGCATGATAATCTACGCCCCGATGGTCAGGGGCAAGAAGGGCGAGTTCGGAAAGCTCTTTGAAAGCTTCAGGCGCTCCGGCTATGCGAGGGTCAAGGTCGACGGGATAATGTATGAGCTTGACGAAGAGATAAAGCTCAACAAGAACAACAAGCACGAGATCTACGTGGTAGTCGACAGGCTTGTCATCAAGGAATCCAACACGACGAGGCTGAACGACTCGTGCGAGACCGCGCTTAAGCTTTCCGGCGGGCTTCTGCTCGTTGAAACGCAGACTGCGAAGACCGGTGAAAACGGTGAAAAGGAATACGAGACGAACGAAGAGTTCTTTTCTCAGAACCTCGCATGCCCCGACTGCGGCATCTCATTCGGCGAGATCACTACCAGGAGCTTTTCGTTTAACAGCCCTGAAGGCGCATGCCCGAACTGTTCCGGTATAGGTACCCTGATAAAGGTGGATCCCGAGCTCTGCGTTACGAATCCGAAGCTTTCGCTTAATGAAGGCGCGGTAAGGACTGCAGGCTGGAACTTTGACGATCCTAAGAGCTGGGGCAGGGGATTCATCACGGCTTTGTCCGAGAGATACGGATTCTCGCTCGATACGCCTTACTATAAGCTCCCCGAGAATATCAAGGACATAATCATGTACGGCAACGGCGGCGAGAAGCTGAAGATCGATACGACCAATTCGGTATATCCCAGGGAAGGCGATTACTATTCTGCCTGGGAGGGCATCGTTCCCAGCGTCAACAGACGTTGGAGGGAATCCATGTCTGAGGATGCAAAGGCTTCATATGAGCGATACATGAGCATCGACGTATGCCCCGTCTGCGGCGGCGCAAGGCTGAATCCGAACAGCCTCGCGGTCAAGATCGGCGGTCTGAACATCAGTGAGCTTACGAACATGTCGGTTAAGAACATGATCGCTTTCTTTGACGGGCTCAGCTTCTCAAAGATGAAGACGGAGATAGCCGCTCCCATCTTAAGGGAAGTAACGGCAAGGCTCCGCTTCCTTTACGATGTCGGATTGGATTACATGACCCTTTCAAGGTCTTCCGCTACGCTTTCCGGCGGAGAGGCCCAGAGGATCAGGCTTGCAACGCAGATAGGAGCGGGCCTGCAGGGAGTTCTCTATGTTCTTGACGAACCTTCGATAGGTCTTCACCAAAGGGATAACGACAAGCTCATAAAGACTTTGTTCAAGCTGAGGGACCTCGGCAACTCGATCCTTGTCGTCGAGCATGACGAGGAGACCATGAGGTCTGCCGATCACCTGATCGACATCGGGCCGGGAGCAGGCGTGTTCGGAGGTAAGGTAGTTGCCCAGGGCACGATAGACGACATCATCAACACGCCCGAATCGGTTACGGGAGATTATCTGTCCGGAAGGAAGTTCATTCCCGTTCCGTCTGACAGGAGAAAGCCTGATCCGAAGAAGATGCTCTCTATCAAGGGCGCCACGGTCAACAACCTCAAGAATATCGACGTCGACATACCGCTTGGCCTGTTTACCGTCGTAACAGGCGTTTCAGGCTCGGGAAAGTCTTCGCTGATCAATTCAACGCTCGTTCCATACCTTTCACACGAGCTTAACGGCGCGCACAAGACACGCGTGAAGTGCGAAAGGATCACGGGGTATTCAAACCTCGACAAGATCATATGCATCGACCAGAGCCCGATAGGTAGGACTCCGAGGAGCAATCCCGCAACGTATATCGGCCTTTTCGACCTGATAAGAAAGCTTTTCTCAGAAACGCCCGATGCCAAGGCAAGGGGTTTCGGTCCCGGAAGGTTCTCTTTCAACACCAAGGGCGGAAGGTGCGAAGCATGCTCAGGCGACGGCGTAAACAAGATCGAGATGCATTTCCTGCCTGATATCTACGTCACATGTGACGTCTGCAAGGGCAAGCGTTACAACAGGGAGACCCTGGAAGTCCGCTATAACGGAAAGAACATCTCTGATGTGCTCGACATGTCAGTCGATGAGGCCTGTGACTTCTTTAAGAACCACAGTGCGATCTATAAGAAGGTCAGGACACTTCAGGACGTCGGACTGGGATACATCAAGCTCGGGCAGCCTTCCACCACTCTTTCCGGAGGCGAGGCGCAGAGGATCAAGCTTGCTTCAGAGCTTTCCCGCCGTTCGACCGGAAAGACGATCTATGTCCTTGACGAGCCCACCACGGGTCTTCATGTAGCGGACGTACATAAGCTCGTGGAGATCTTGGAGCGACTTACCGAGACTAAGAATACGGTAGTGGTAATAGAGCACAATCTCGACGTTATCAAGACGGCTGACCATATAATTGATCTCGGTCCCGAAAGCGGCGATGACGGCGGACAGGTGATCGCCACAGGCACGCCTGAAGAGATCAGCAAGGTCAAAAAGTCCTATACCGGACAATTCCTTAAGTCCGTTTTGGAAAAGGCCAAGAAGAACGGCCAGTATGCCGACATTTCAGCATTTATCGATACCGCAAGGCTCGAAGAGGAACAATATGATATACTTACAGGGCCAAGGGTGAGAAGAAAGATAAAGGAACAGGGAAGAGATTAAACCTACGGAGTAATAAAATGGCACTTTGCAGCATATGTAAGACAAGACACGCAATAGTCTTTACGAGCCGTTATGAGGACGGCAAGCGCATCGATGAGGGATTCTGCCTCAAGTGCGCATATGAATCCGGCATTGCCGGAGTTACGGACATGTTCAAGGCTACTGGCATCAATGCCGACAACATCGATGAGATGAGCGACAGGCTTGAGGAGATGATCTCCAACAACGGCATGTCGGTCGATCCCGGTGATTTCCTCAAGCAGCTCGCGGGAGGAGACCTTGATTTCAACGGAGACGACTCTGACGATGACGAGTCCTATGAATTTGACGAAGACAGCACGCCGGTAGGTATTGCCGATCCTGAAAAGACCGACGATAACGGCAAGGACGACGAAAAGGATCCCGAAGACAAGAGACCTTCGTTCTTCGATAACATCTTCGGAAGAAGGCCCGGTTCGGAGGCAGAGGGTAAGGATACGTCCAAAGACAGACGCAAAGGACGTCCGAGGATGAAATTCCTCAACGAGTTTGGTACGAACCTTACGGAGCGTGCCGCAGAGGGTAAGATCGACAGGATCGTAGGCCGCGATAAGGAGATCGAAAGATGCATCCAGATCCTTAACAGAAGGACCAAGAACAATCCCGTTCTCATCGGTGCTCCGGGCGTAGGTAAGACGGCCGTTGCCCAGGGCCTTGCAGTTAAGATCGTTGAAGGATCCGTCCCTGAGAAGCTCCTTAACATGCAGGTCTGGCAGCTGGATCTTCCCGCTATGGTCGCAGGAACCCAGTTCAGAGGACAGTTCGAGAGCCGTATCAAGGGTGTCATCAACGAGGCTATCAAGGCTGAGAACATCATCCTCGTTATCGATGAACTTCATACGATAATCGGCGCGGGCGATGCTGAAGGCTCAACAAATGCAGCCAATATCCTGAAGCCTGCGCTCGCAAGAGGCGAACTCAGGATCCTCGGTTCTACAACTACAGCCGAGTATAAGAAGATCGAAAAGGATTCCGCTCTTGAAAGGCGTTTCCAGAAGGTCATGCTTGATGAACCCTCTATTGAGACTTCCATTGAGATACTCAAGGGCATCAAGGATTACTATGAGAAGCACCATAACGTCACATACTCGGATGAAGTAATCGAGTTTGCGGTAAAGGCTTCCAAGAGATACATCACAGACAGATACCTTCCCGATAAGGCGATCGACCTTATCGACGAGGCAGGTTCCGCTGCAAATCTCAAGAACGTTAAACTCGTTAAGCTTGCCAATACAAAGAAGGCGCTTGAGGAAGCAAAGGCTGAACATCAGCGTCAGATCGATTCAATGGAGAACTCCTCACCCGAAGAGCGTGAGAGTGACTATGAGAAGGCGGCTGAGCTTAAGGCGAAAGTCGATAAGCTTACAAATGAGCTCGAAGCCCTCGAAAATGACGTAAGACCTGATCCCATTCAGGTTGAAGATATCGCCAGGGTAGTTGAGATGTGGACGGGAATACCGCTCAAATCCATCTCCGAGACTGAGACTGAGAAGTTGGCTCACCTTGAAGACAGGCTCCATAAGAGGGTCATCGGACAGGAAGAGGCGGTCCATGCCGTTTCTAATGCGGTAAGACGCACGAGAGCCGGATTTACCAAGAAACACAAGCCTACATCGTTCATCTTCGTCGGACCTACGGGTGTAGGTAAGACCGAGCTTGTAAAAGCTCTGGCGGAGATAATGTTTGATTCTGAAGAAGCACTCATCAGGATCGATATGTCGGAATATATGGAACCTCATTCAGTCAGCAAACTGATAGGTTCTCCTCCGGGATACGTCGGCTTTGACGATGCGGGCCAGCTTACCGAGCAGGTAAGGAGAAAGCCTTATTCCGTAATCCTTTTCGATGAGATCGAGAAGGCTCATCCGGATGTGTTCAATCTCCTTTTGCAGATGCTCGATGACGGCGTTCTTACCGACAGCCACGGACTGCACGTTAATTTCGAGAACTGCATAATCATAATGACATCGAACGCAGGAAGCTCGGCTAAGGCTTCTACGATCGGATTCTTCAACAGCACGCATGAGGCTATGGAGCAGCACGTCCAGTCGGCTCTCAAGGAGACCTTCCGTCCCGAATTCCTCAACAGGGTCGATGACGTCATCATATTCAAGTCTCTCAAGCCTGAGGAGATCCGTTCAATAGTCGACATCATGATCAAGGACGTCTTCAGTTCTTTGGAAGACAAGCATATCAAGGGCTCGATCACAAAGGCTGCAGGCGACAGGCTCGCTGCAGTCGGTTACGACGAAAAGTACGGCGCGAGACCGCTCAGAAAGGCTATCAGGAAGAATATCGAGGATCCTCTTTCGGATATGTTCCTGGCAGGCGAGCTCAAGGACGTCGAGTCGCTTAAGATCGATTACAAGAAAGACAAGTTTGTTTTCGATACCGTAAAGATCAAGGAATGAATTAACTGATTGCAAAAAAAGGGGCTGAACCGAAGTTCAGCCCTTTTTTCTTGGTCTGGCGAAAGATCAATTCCACTTGAAGTTGCTCTTCGTGTATGCGAAGTAAGCAGGCTTGCCTTTCGTTTTGACAGTTACTGTAATAGTAAGTTTCTGGTTGGGCTTGATGGAAACGTCCTTAGGCGTTCCTACCCAGTAGCCGTTCTTATACTTGAAGGTCAAGTAATTGGAAGAAAGACTCTTAATGGATGAAGAGCATTCCAGCTGGATGCTGAAGTTATCAAGAGATTTCTTGAGGCTTGCTGTCTTGCCTGAACCGTTGGTCATCGAAATATTGAACTTGAATCCGTTGGAAGTACCTCTGAAGTTAGATACCTTTGTCTTGAAATTCTTTGTAGCGATACCTGTGTTAGTATTACCTGACGACGTAGCCTTTGTAGTTGCCTGCGTTGCCTTTGTGGTAGCCTTGGTGGTTGCTTCTGTTGTGGTTGTAGCTTCGGTTGTAGATTCAGTTGTAGATTCCGTAGTGGATTCAGTCGTGGATTCAGTCGTAGCTTCCGTTGTTTCGGCAGTCGTAACAACGGCTGTAGTCGTTGTCTGGACAGTAGGAAGTGTCTCGACGGGCTTTCTTCCGAATACGGAGCTGATCTTGTCAAGATTCTGGAGCAGCAGCAGGATGCCGATAAATGCAGCGATGATGACTACGAGCGCGATTATGCCGCCGACACCCGGATCTCTTGCTGATTTTGTTTCCTTCTTTTTCCTTGTCTTCTTGACTGTATCGACAGGGGAGATGTTCGGTTTTTCATGAGGTGTGGAAGAGACATCCTTCTGGCTCTTCTCAACGGCGAGCATACGTCTCGGGTCTTCAGGCCTGATCGAATCGATCGCGGCTCCTGTGGGAGCGGGTCTGGAGAGAACCGGAGCCTTCTGCTTTGCAGCTTCGCCGGGACGCTGGCCAACCGGTTTTTCGGCAGCTTCTGCAGGAGCTGATTCCTTGCCGGGAATAATGCTCTTTGCGGGAGCTTCCGAAGAAGGAGCCTTGGGAGCCTTATGTGCTGCCGGAGGCGTATGCGCTGCGGGAGCGGATTTTGATTCTTTAGCATCCTTCTCCTTCTCGGCTTTTGCAGCAGCGGGAGGAGTGTGAGCAGGCTTATCGTTCTGGGCTGACTTTGCAGCAGCCGGAGGAACGTGAGCTGCGGGCTTGGCAGGTTCTGCTGCCTTAGGTGCTGCCGGCTTAGGTGAGGGAGTAGGCCTGATCACGAAAGGAGAAGTGCCACCTTTTTCTTCTTTAGCCGGCTCGGGTGCCTTATCCTTAGACTTGTCAGAACCGAAAGCGTTAACACCGGATGAAACCGTACCGTAAGTCTTTACCTCAGGCTTCTTTTCAGCCTTGGGGATGTCGACTTCATCAGGTGTGGGCATCTCAGGACGCTTTGCATTTGCAAAGGGACTCTTGTCCTTGTCATGCTCGGATGTAGCATAATCAAGATTTTTACCAGAATTGAAGAGCTTCTCATCCTTCTCAGAAGCGGGACCTGCAGGCTTACCCTTGCCATCGCTTCCGAAGACAGGAGTGTTGGACTTGTCGGGCCCCTTGGAAACGTTATCGGAAGGCTTTCTGTCAAACGTTCCGCCATCCTTGGGGAATGCAGGGATACCGGAATCGTTCTTCTTTTCCGGTGCAGCTGCGGGTCTGCTCTGTGCAGCGGGAGCGGTATGCGCCGGTCTGACAGGCTGAGCGCCGCCCTTAGGCTCGAAAGCGGGCTTTGCAGCTTCGCTGTTTTCAGCGGGCTTGAAGGGAGTTATGGATTCATCGAATACGAAATCATCAAACTCATCCTTGAACGCATCGAAATCGTCCGGTCCGTCATTTGCGCTTTCCTTAAGTTTGTCAGAGACCGAATTGGCTTTATCGCCGGGTTTGAACTGAACCGCGAACGAAGAACCGACAAAATCGTCTTTGCCGCTGTTCGGTTTGTCCTGACCGTTTCCTTTGTTTTTTCTGTTCAATTCATCTGGATCTATTGGCATAGTTTTGACCTCACAGATTTTTAAATATAGTTTAATTCTAACGATAAATGAATTTCGTTCAATAATTATAGCAAGTCCGTCTGATTAAGTTTAAGTTACATTTTTCAGGTGCCTGTCTTTATCTCAAAAGTCTTTGCCTTGACATAGACAGTACCTCGTGTTAGTATCTTGTGGCATTTACGGATAGGCTCGTGTGGCGGAATTGGCAGACGCAACGGACTTAAAATCCGTCGGAGTAAAATCCGTACCGGTTCAAGTCCGGTCACGAGCACCATTTATTCCGGAGATGCAAACAAGTTAATATCGCGGAGTAGAGCAGTTGGTAGCTTGTCGGGCTCATAACCCGGAGGTCGTGTGGTTCGAGTCCCACCTCCGCAACCATAAGGGCATTTGCATTTGGCAGGTGCCTTTTTTTATTTTTTCAAATATTTATTGTATAATAATATACTGAGTTTTTCTGACTACTCAGAGGAGAATGACTTTATGGCAAATTTAAAGAATGATAGCGCGCAGGAAAAGGGCAACGTTGTTGACCGTCTTGTACGCATCGTTATTCTGACGATAGTGTCGTTTATTGTGTCGATCGCAGCGGTTTCTTTTGCGGTCCATCACATGAGACTTCAGTTTGAAGGTGAGTTCAAGGGCATCTCTGACAAAAAGGTCAATCAGGTCTGTGACATTGCAAGGACCTGCATCGACGGTGATGATTTTACTTCCAACACCGTAAATTCACCGCTCAAATACGGATCGCTCCTGAGTCTCATGCTCGCTGATACCACGAGTGAGAATCTTTCCGCTGAAGGCTACGGCCTTTTCGCTTATAAGGACGGACAACTTTCGCTTCTCGTCAGTGAAGGCGTTGCAAACACTTCTGAATTCGCAGTCGCAAACCGCGACATTTCCACCTGGCTGAACGGCACGAACCAGCCGTCTGTGGTTAAGGGTTCAAATTATGAGAGCGTCATCCTTCCGATAACGAACACTACCGGAATGGTCGTCGGCGTTTTCGAATACAAGTGCACCTTTGACGGTCTTTACGAACTCGGAAACAAGATGGAGGGAAGGATCCTGACGGCCGTTATAATCGCGGTCGTGTTTGGCGTCGTTGTCTTCATCCTTCAGGAACTTTTCATCAAGATGATCCGCCGCAAGCAGGGAAATGCAGGCGCACAGGTCACGGAGTCTGCCAGGGCGCGTGACAAGAGGGTCATTTCATCTGCCATCGGTTATTGCTTCGCGATCATCCTGGTCGTACTCCTCGTAATGTCCAGGCAGCTTTCTTCCGTATACGTCACGGCGCTTAAGAGTGAACGTGCGGATGCCATGCAGAAGTGTGCAGTGTCATCAGCCATGGCGCTCAGTTATACGCAGGTGTCCGAGAACATGTCTTACATGCTTCCCGTATATTCCTATGACAAGGATAAGCAGTATATTATCTCGGTCTACACAATGGCCGGTGATTCCTTCCTCAGGCTTTATTCCTCGACCGCTTCTCCCACATCCAATGAGCAGTATTATCTTACGGGCGTGGGCGACCAGTACATCAACTGCTTCCAGCTTCAGGAGACTTCTTTCACTTCGAGGACTGAAGCGGGCAAGACCTATGTATGCGCCATTGCGCCGATAATCTCTTCCGAGAACACCGTTTCGGGCATTCTTGAGATCATGATGCCCAAGGCTGATTTTGACGATACGCGCAACGGAATGAGCCTTTCATGGGTATTCACGATATTCTCTATCGCCATCTCGATGGGCATCGCGATCTTCGAGCTGAACCTCATCATCTCGACAATGTCACACGGCATTTCCGGAAACACTCCGGTACTCGTCATGTACGGAGAGAACGCAAACAGGTTCCTGTCATTCTTCGCGGCTTTCGGTTCCATCATGATGCCTGTCTCTTTTGCGGATTATTTCAAGGATTCGCTTTCGGACATGCCGGTGTACGTGGTGCAGGCACTTATCGCGGGTGCGCTTCTTCTGTTCGTTTTCGGTTTCTTCGGATTCTCTTCGATAAGGGCAGAACTTAAATCAAAGCTTACCAGCCGCGTTGCGCTCCTTACGATAACGGGACTCGGATATTTCTTAGCTCTTGTTGCAGGAATAATCAACATACCTTACGTTACAGCCGTGCTGGCGCTTCCTGTCGGATTCTGCTTCGGAATGCCCCTTGATTTCTTAAGGGACTACAGGATCAACGCAGGCAAGCTCGGATACAAGGATTACAGCGACAAGATCATCCACAACGTCCAGAGCACTTCATATTTCCTCGGCGTATCAGTAGGTACGGTCATTACGGGCATCTGCTACGAGCGTTTCGGCCTGCTCATCGTCGCGGTTATAAGCGGTGCGGCTCTTATCCTCACGGCTGTCGGCATGATCTATTTCATGCAGAACAATACCGTTGTAAAGGAAGCTCCGCTCACGACCGGCAGCTGGCTCCGCGTCATTTCCGACTCAAGGGCAGGGAGGTTCCTCAATTCCTCATTCCTGATGCTCGGCGTTTCAGTGGCGTTCATGCTCGTGTTCATTCCGAATTTCCTCGGAAATGTCGGTATCTCTCTCGCGACTTCGTCATTCTTCTATCTTGTCTGTGCATTCTCCGCCTGCGCGGTATGCAATTTCATCAAGAATCATTACGAACACATCCTTACCTCGAAGATCAGGGTCCTGATACAGGCTGCTTCGACGGTCCTCGGACTTCTTGTGTTCGCGCTGCTTCCTTCGGCCAAGACACTTGTCATAACGTCGGCTCTTTTGGGAATCAGCCTTGGAATACATGATTTCTATTACATCTATGCTCTTTATCTGATCTGCAGCGGAAGGATAAGGACGAACCTCAGAAAGTGCGCGGAGTACACGTTCTATTTTGGTATCGGGATCATTATCCCGATCGCCATGACGGCTTTTATGGTCAACAACGTCAGGATCGTCATGCTCATCGTGACGGTGCTCGTCGCTCTCGTTGCATTTATCTATCCCGCATCCGCATTTTCGTCCATGGTTGACGATTACGATCCCACGCTGAAGCCTGAACCCAGGAGGAGACCTGCAAAGAACAATCCTCCCATGCCTAATCCTTATGCCCAGGCTCCGGTCCAGCCCGCTCCCGCATATGCGCCTCAGTCTGCTTTCGGTGAACCTGAACCTCAGTATCAGGCACCTGCACCTGAACCGCAGTACCAGCCTCAGCAGGATCCTTATCAGCAGCCTTATCAGCAGCAGTATGCTCCCGAACAGCCTCAATATCAGCCGCAGCAGTATGCTCCGGTGCAGCAGCAGTATCAGCAGCCGCAGCAATACGCGCCGGTACAGCAGCCGGTATATCAGCAGCCGCAGCAGTACGCTCCGGTGCAGCAGCCGGCATATCAGCAGCCGCAGCAGTATGCTCCGGTACAGCAACCGGCATATCAGCAGCCGTATCAGCCGCAGAACGTTCCCGAAATGTACGGACAGAATCCCTATCCGCAGCAGCCGGCTGATCCTATGGCTTTCCTTAACGATGACGATCCCGGAAACGGAGGTGTCTGATCATGGCAGAAGAACTTTGGAATGAAAAACTGACTAGAGAGAACTTAAAGGACTTTTATGAGTCCACTGTTGACATGGTATTTTCGTCAGTTTTCGGCGTGACGAAGGAGGCTACGAGATGTGAGAGGGCGATAGTCAAATCCTATCTCGACATCTATGCCAAGCGCGCAAACCTCCCCGGAGACCGTGTTATCTACGATTTCGGCGACATCCTGCTCGAGAATGCAAAAGCTGTAGTCGCAGAGTATCCTCTTCCTGCGGATATAACCTTCCAGGAGAGAAAGCTCGATGAATACACCCGCAATTCCATGATCGAGAAGATCATCGCCAAGATTGATTCGAGAAGCTACAAGATGGCTGAGTTCATATCGACGGACGTCAAGAAGACCAAGAGGACAAAGCAGCTCAATAAGGTAAGCAGTTTCTTCCAGGTTACGCCGCTTCTCGTGTTCGAAGTTATCATCCTTGCGGCTGTCGTCTGGTTTGTCGCTTATGTTGCCGTAACACTTCCTTACAGGAATTCACCCTTGATCAAGGAAAGAAGCATTTACGAGAAGTCGTCAATACAGCAGCAGTATATTGCGGCTATCCCGTTCTATCCTATAAAGCTCAGGTTCTTCAATGCGAACGGATCCGTCCAGCAACAGCAGGCCGATCCGAATACCACTTCTACGGAAACAGCTCCTCCGTCTGAAACGAGCGAGACCGGATTGGCTCCTATCATTAATACGACGTCTGAGTCCGCTATATCCGCGACAAGCGGCTGATCTAAGACTTATTGCCTGAATTCTTTTCGGGATCGAAGCTCGCCAGAGGATTGCTTTCAACGGCCTTCTGGAGAGCTTCTTCATCTACATGGGTATATATCTGGGTAGTGGAGACGCTCTGGTGGCCTAAGATCATCTGAAGGTTCCTGATGTCGACGTGGCCGTATTTGTACATGAGCGTTGCTGCCGTGTGCCTGAGCTTGTGCACGGAATAGACTCTCGTATCGATGCCGGCCTCGTCAAGAAGCCTCTTGATGATTATCTGTATCATGTCATCCGAAATGCGGGTGCCGCGCTTTGAGACGAACAGGGCCTTTTCAGCTTCAGGCTTCACCTTGATCGTCATCCTCTCGTTCATCCAGTCATCGAGGGCGGCAAGACAGGAGTCGTTCAGATAGATCGTCCTTTCCTTGTTGCCCTTTCCTATGACGGTGAGGGTGGTGTCTCTGATGTCGTTGATGTTGATGCCCCTGAGCTCAGAAAGACGCATGCCGCAGTTGAGGAAGAGCGTCAGCATGCAGTAGTCGCGGACGTTTGATTCCTTAGGTGATTCATAAGCTGCCTGCAGGAGTTTCTGGCTCTGCTCGAGCGTAAGGTATTTCGGATTGCGCTTGCCGATCTTGGGAGTCTCCAGGTCGTAAGCGGGATTATTGTCTATAAGTCTCTTTTTTGAATGAAGATATTTAAAGAAGCTCTTCAGGGAAGCCACATGCCTGGCCCTTGCGGCGTTTGACTGCTTCCTTGTCCTTGAAAGCCATATTATGAAGGCGAGAAGGTCATCTGTCGTCACCTTGTTCAGCATGGCGACGTCGACATCCGAGACATCTATCTCTTCGAACTCTAATTCAGAACTTACCAGCCTTTTGTCCTGCTTGTAGAACCTGCAGAAACAGATTATGTCATAGGTATATTCCTTGACGGTGAGCTCTGATCTGCCGAGCGCGGCAAGCATGTAATTGCGGTACTGGTCAAGAACGGGAAAGGTCTGCACTTGAGGTTAACTCCCGGTTGTTTATTTTGTTATATTTTAACACAGCGAAATTAACGATTTTTGTTGTGCGTGTACTTGTTATGGAAAAGTCATTGTGATAATATTGTGCACGTACCAAAAACAATTGTACGCGACTCGCGGACAAAATACAGAACGAAAGTAGTGAAAAAGAGTATGGAACAGAAGTTGAAAGTCGGCGTTATCGGTGCTACGGGTTATGTAGGACAGCGCTTTATCACATTGCTTGAGAACCACCCCTGGTTTGAGTGCGTTGCTCTCTGCGCGTCTCCCAGTTCTGCAGGCAAGACCTATGAGGAAGCTGTAAAAGGCCGCTGGAAGATCGATCTGCCGATGCCCGAATACGTTAAGAAGATGGTCGTGTACAGCACGGAAGATATAGAAGAGTACTGCAAGCAGATCGATTTCACATTCTGCGCGGTAAACATGAAGAAGGATGAGATCAAGGCCCTCGAAGAGAAGGTTGCAAAGCTTGAGACACCCGTCATTTCAAATAACTCCGCAAACCGCTGGACAGAAGATGTCCCGATGATCATCCCTGAGATCAACAGCGACCACGCTGCCCTCATCGATGCTCAGAGGAAGAGACTTGGAACAACAAGAGGATTCATCGCGGTCAAGCCTAACTGCTCGATCCAGAGCTACGTTCCCGCGCTTACGCCCTTCCTCAAGAACGGCATCAAAGCAATCAACGTCTGCACGTATCAGGCTATTTCCGGTGCAGGCAAGACGTTCGATATCTGGCCTGAGATGGTCGGAAACGTGATCCCGTTCATCGGCGGTGAAGAGGAGAAGTCCGAGAAGGAGCCTCTCAAGGTCTGGGGCCAGTTCGCAGGCGACCACATCGAGCTTGCCCAGAAGCCTCTGATCTCCGCTCAGTGCTACCGTGTAGCTGTTCAGGAAGGACATACGGCTGCAGTTTCCGTATCCTTCGAGAACAAGCCTTCCAAGGAGGAGATGATCTCCGTCTGGAACAACTACGAAAGCGAGGCCGTCAAGCTCGGTCTGCCTTCAGCTCCGAAGCACTTCCTCCAGTATCTGGAAGAGGACAACCGTCCCCAGCCTAAGCTCGACGCTATGTTTGAGAACGGCATGGGCGTATCTGTTGCCCGCTTGAGAGACGACATCATCTTCGATTACAAGTTCTGCTGCCTGTCTCACAATACTCTGAGGGGCGCTGCAGGCGGCGGAGTCCTTTCCGCTGAGCTTCTTGTAAAGAAGGGCTACATTACAGCAAAATAAGGCTTATCGGCCCCGTTAGACCGGCATAAAAATGTGCTTGACTAACGGGGCCAATATATTTATACTATTCAAGCGCTTAAAAGCACTTGTAGTGTAAAACGTGGGCCTTTAGCTCAGTTGGTCAGAGCATCCGGCTCATAACCGGCGGGTCCTGGGTTCGAGTCCCCGAAGGCCCACCAACTTACACTAACACATATCAATATGGGAAGATTCCCGAGCGGCCAAAGGGAACAGACTGTAAATCTGTCGTCAGTGACTTCGGTGGTTCGAATCCACCTCTTCCCACCACATAGGGTTTGCCAAGTTTGGCAGACCCTTTTGTTTTGCCTTGAAAAGCCCTTATTTTATAGGGCTTTGGGGTAGTGGCCGTTCTGAAACAACTTTACGAAAATTCACCCAAATTCACTCGAGTTTACGACAATTGTGGTAAATTCGTGGTAAATTTGTGGTAAGGTCTGAGCTCATCCTGCAAGGTTTCCACCACCTGTTTCGATCAGGGATATCTCTTTCATTTTGAAATTTTCCGAAGCGTCCGTATAAGTATTAAGAGTGATTCCTACTTCGTGGTGTCCCATGATGTCGGCTGTGGCCTTGATATCGGCTCCGGCTTCTCTCATTCTTGTCGCAAACGTATGCCTTAACATGTGGTTGTGTACATGAGGAAAGCCTGTGAGACCATTTACAGAGCCTTTGCTCTTGATTTCTTTGTCGATCGCTATCGAAATCCTGTCCAGCTTGTGGTTGAGCTTCTTGAGGTGATACAGATCGCCGTTGCCGTCAAGAAATACGAAATCCTTGTAACCGCTGACTCTGACCTTGCAGCGTATCCCGCATGATTCCTGGTGCTTTTTCTCCTCTATGAGAGCTTCTCTGACCTTAGCGTTCATGGGAATGCATCTTTCACTTGTCTTTGTCTTTGGCGGATTCAGTGTCATTTCTGAGCTTGATGTGCCGTCATATACCAGTGTGTGGTTGATATGGATCACATTTTTCTCGAAATCGACGTCTTCCCATCTTAGGGCACATAACTCACCGACTCTGATTCCTGTGTAAAGCATTACCGTAAAAAGAGGGCAGAGGTAGTGGTAAGTGCCGGGTCTGCTTAAGTATTCTTCAAAAGCAGCCTGTTCTGCGCATGTCAGAGCCTTGACTTCTTTTACGGTACAGGAATATTTGCGGTTAAGCTCTTTTATGGCTCCTGTGCAGGGATTTGTCTGAAGCACTCCGTCTTTGACAGCAACATTGAGGATCATGGAAAGGACTATATTGATATTGCTTACTATTGAAATTCCCAGTCCTCGATTCTCAATGAGGCTTTTGTAAAACATTACGACCTTACTGTAACTTAATTCCTTGAGTGATATGGTACCGATGTTAGGTCCGATATAACGGTTGTAAAGTCTTAAGTAGGTATCAAATGTTGTTTGTCTGATCCCGCTTTTAACGTTTTTCCAGATCTCGAAGTATGAGTTGACGGTAGCATCAACACTTGCATTCGTATCTTCACACAACCGCTCAACAGGGACTTTATCTGATTTGATGTTTTTTGAAACAATAGCTGTGCCGTTTAAAACAGCGTTTTCTTTGTCTCGCAACTCATCAAGTGTTCTGGCATAAACCGAGCGTCTGACCCGGTTCTCAGTCCATCTGTACTCAAAGGTTCCGTTTTTTCTTAAATATTCTCCTTCCTTTAGTCTTACTCGTCCTTTTGTATATCTTGTTTTGATCATTGAATTATCCTCCCAAAACACAAAAGGAATGAGAGCATAAGCTGATTATAGCTTCTGCTCCCATTCCTAACAATAAGTGCCTAGTACCATTAAATGGTCAGATCGAATACTGCTTGTATAGGTATTCTTCAAAGGGTTTACGCTTGATTAAGCGCCGGTTTCCACTCCATAAGACATACGGACAGTTTTTGCCATCGGTAAGAGACCGTACCTTGTTGACGCCGATGTTGAAGTATTCGGCTGCTTCTTCCGGTGTGAGAAGTGATTTCTCTGAAATTGATAATGTTTTGTTCTTCATTGTGAAGACCTCCTTGTTTTGTGTTTACCCGTGCGGGTATGTAATGGCGTCACCGGAGGGAGTGACGCTGAAAGGAGATCAACCGTCTTTCGGGGCTTTGAACGCCCGATATAACATCCTGACTGTTTCGAAGAGCTCTTGAGAGCATTCTTCAAGCTCATGAGGATAAACGGTGCCGTTAAACTTGAGGTTGAACAGTAATTGGTTGAGTGTTGTTCCAATCCTTTTGATCTCTGAGATCAATTGTGGAAAGTCAGCAGGAGGAGCCTCCATGATGTTCACGTTATCGACTGACTGTCTTACAAATGAACTTATGCTTAATCCTGTTTTGGCTGCTTTCTTTTTTATTGACTCGTACTCTTTGGGTGTGAGTCTGATTAGAAGTTGGACTGTTCTGTTGTTTTTCTTGTTTGCCATATTGAGTTCTCCTATTAGTGTTTTTGATTTTTGTCCCGTGTATTAACAAGCATCGCGTCTGTATATACATCCGCTTAAACTTGTCAGGGGAGAGTCCCCTGAAACCCCTGAAAAAGCCAGGATTCGATGTGAATCCTGGCTTCAAAGGTTTGTCACTTGGTTGCTGTCTTTGATTTAGCTCTGTGTTTCCCGTAGTACTCCAGAGCTTGCAAAACATAAGCTTCTGCATTGTCTTTTGTAACATCGGGAGCGGTTTCCCTGATCTTATCGAGGTCGATATGCACTTTTTCTTTGCGCTTGGGCTTGTCTCCGTGCATGACCTCATTGATCCTGTCAGCGTTAAGACCGTCGTTCCTGGAAAACTCACGCATACTGGCGGCCTGCTCTTGAGACGGCATGCTGTTACTTTCGGATATCTGCCTAAATACTGATTCCTGTTCTTCTCGTGAGAGATATGAGAGCTCTACGGCAGGACGGACAGCAATCTTTCCTTCATCTACTAGGTCGAGCAGTTCAGGGATAAGCTCAGTCAGACGGATATAACGAAAGATGGTCGCTGCGCTTTCACCGACATCTTCAGCCATTGCAGCAGACGATGTTCCTTCAGAATTATTCTCCGATGGAGAATAATTACTCTTCGGTCTTCCGGGCATGCGTTTAATCGCTTCCAGCCGCATCTTATAAGAGAAGGCTTTCTCACTTGGCAGTATCACCGCCCGCTGAAGATTTGCTTCGACCATAAGAACTATAGCTTCGTCACGTGTCATTTCGCGTACATCAGCCTTTACATAAGAAAGGCCTGCGATCTCGCAGGCCGTCTTTCGTCTGTGTCCGGAAACGATCTCATATCGTCCGTCTTCTTTTGGTCTCAGCAGGAGAGGAGTGATAA